>Ga0316217_10000874_pt1 | contig 41069 bp, 27 predicted proteins | sample 1anoAmetaG_FD_203633 | JGI IMG/M metagenome (GOLD analysis project Ga0316217, IMG submission 203633) | Freshwater microbial communities from Trout Bog Lake, Wisconsin, USA - 1anoA | ecosystem: Environmental > Aquatic > Freshwater > Lake > Hypolimnion/Profundal zone | place: USA: Wisconsin...
AGACGGAAGAAGACGATTGCTCAAATCACCGAAGAAGATCCAGCCGAAGAAAACCCCATCTTCAAACCGGCTGGTTTACCCCACTTTCGGATCGGCCATGACACACCCCACAAGCGTGGGGAAGGAGGTCTATTCATGGCCTACACGCATTACTGGCAGCGGCCGGTCAGGCTGCTGCCGGAAGCCTTTGCCCGTGCAGTGGCCGATTGCCAGCGCCTCTTGCCGGACCTTGGCGTGCCGCTGGCCGGGGCCTGGGGCACCGGGGCGGCGCAGTTTGGCCCCACCCTCGTCATGTTCAACGGCGCCACCGGCTTCTGCGAGGCGTTCCGGATCGAGCAGGTATCGACCGGCCGCCGCCACGGCAGCACGGTATTAGAGTTCTGCAAGACGGCACGCCTGCCCTACGACTTGGCGGTGCAGGTGGCCCTGATCGTGTTCAAGCACTACCTGGGCAGGTGCTTCGTGGTCGCCAGCGACGGCCAGACAACCGCCTGGGACAACGCCCGGCGCATCTGCCAGGAACGCCTGGGGTACGGCGCCGACTTTCAACTTGAACGCGGCTGAGGTGCCCCCGAGTACTGCCGACGTGTTTATGTTCTACCGTTAACCCGCATGAATAAGGAGTAGCGATGAGCCACATTGTCACCATTAAGGTGCAGGTAAACGACGTGGCGGCCCTGCAAGCCGCCTGCGTGCGCCTGGCCTTGCCGCCGCCCAGACAGGCCACGGCCAAGCTGTATTCCGCGGAGGCCACCGGCCAGATCGTCCAGTTGCCCGGCTGGGAGTACCCCGTGGTTATCGACATCGAGCAGCGCCAGATCCGCTATGACAACTTCAATGGCGCCTGGGGCAACCCGGCCGACCTGGACAAACTGCTGCAAGCGTATGCCGTGGAGAAGGCCAAGCTGGAGAGCCGGAAGGCTGGGCACAGTGTCACCGAGCAGACTTTGGCCGACGGCTCGATCAAGCTGACCGTGCAGGTCGGTGGAGGTGCCGCATGACGAGGACCATTGAAATACTGATCAGTCCCAAGGGCGAAACCACCGTGCAGACCAAGGGCTTTACCGGCGGTACGTGTCGTGATGCCAGTAAGTTGCTTGAGCAGGCGCTGGGGCAGAAAACCGGAGATCAGGCGACGGCGGAGTTCTATGCCGCCCAGCAAATTCAGCAAACGCAGCAGGCACAGCGATAATTCATACAACCAGATTATGCCTGATCTGCCGCGGGATCGATTCCGCATTATTGAACTGCTGGGCAACCTTCGGCAACCCACCGTTCAAGATCAGTACGTCGCCACGCCACGCAGCGGCCGATCCTGATACATGCGGGAAAACGTCCGGCAGCCATTGCCCGGCGAATGGAGGCACGGGATAGGCTCAGTAATCGCGGCAAGTCCTTTTCGCGGACCAGCAACGGGAAGGGGATGGATGGTTTCTCTGCCATAGCGATTACTCCTGTATTAATTCTGCGAATACCTGACGACATTTCTAACAGATGGATTGCACGCCATCATCATTACACAAGGAGACTCTATGCGAACATTAACCGAGTCGCTGCGCGAATATATCGCGGCAGCCTTCCCCGGCCTCTGGGTGCAAAGCGCCGAGCATGACGAGGCCCTGCGTGAAATCCCGGCCCTGGCTGCCGCCGAGAAATGGTCTCTGGCGGTCTGGGATATCGATCGCGGCTTGCAGGTCGGTGGCAACACCGCCCCCGGCGCCAGCGATCCCCTGGCGGCGTTGCGGGCCTTGCCGGCGCTGGCCAAGGCGGATTCGTCGGCCGTGCTGGTACTGCCGAATTTTCACAAATTCCTGGGCAGCCCAGAGATCATCCAGGCGATGGCCCACCAACTCCAGACGGGCAAGCAGAACCGCACCTTTGTCGTGGTGTTATCACCAATTGTGCAGATCCCCGTGGAGCTGGAACATCAGTTTGTCGTGCTGGAGCACGCCCTGCCCGACCGCGAGCAGATCCAGAAAATCGCCCAGGGTGTCGCCACCGAGGATGGTGATCTGCCGGCCGGGCCGGATCTGGACCGCCTGCTCGATGCCGCCGCTGGTTTAACCCGTGGCGAGGCGGAAAATGCCTTTGCCCTGTCCCTGGTGCGGCAGAGCAAGCTGGTGCCGGAGACGATCTGGGAACTCAAGACGGCCGGGCTCAAGAAATCCGGCCTGCTGGAACTGCACCGCGGCACGGAAAAGTTTGATGACCTCGGCGGCCTCGAAGCCCTCAAGAGCTTTTGCTCCAAGGCGCTTGGAGCCCGCCAGCGGCAAAGCCGTGCCCAGCCCCGTGGAATTCTGTTGCTTGGTGTGGCGGGCAGCGGCAAGAGTCAGTTCTGCAAGTGCCTGGGCAATGAAGCCGGGCGCCCGACACTGATCCTGGACGTGGGGGCCTTAATGGGTTCCCTCGTAGGGGAAACCGAGCGGAATGTTCGGCGCGCCTTGGCCATCGTTGACGCCATGGCACCTGCCGTGGTCATGCTGGATGAGATCGAGAAGGCACTCTCCGGCGTGGCCAGTTCCGGCCAGACGGACAGCGGTGTTTCCGCGCGCCTGTTCGGCACGTTCTTGACGTGGTTGTCGGACCACACCAGCGACGTGTTCGTGGTTTGCACCAGCAACGACATCAGCAAGCTGCCCCCGGAATTCTCGCGGGCGGAAAGGTTCGACGGCGTGTTCTTCCTGGACCTGCCCAGCACCGCCGAGAAGGCCCGTATCTGGGAGATCTATCTGCGGGCGTACCAGTTGCCCAAGCAGGAACTGCCGCGTTCCGAGGACTGGACTGGCGCGGAAATTAAAAGTTGCGCCCGCTTGGCCGCACTGCTGGACGTGTCCCTGATCGAAGCCGCCCGGCAGGTCGTGCCGGTGGCTGTCACTGCGGCCGAGCGCGTCGAGAGCCTGCGCAACTGGGCCAGCGGGCGTTGCCTTTCTGCCGCGGTGCCGGGCCTGTACCAGCGGGCAGGCACAACCATGTCCACGACCGGCCGCCGGGTCGCACGGGCTGCGGCCAACTGACCCCAACATCCAACTGCAACCAATCCATTTTGGTCTTGAAAAGGAGGACCTATGCTCACATTACGCCCACAGTTTGCCGCCATCGCCAAGGCGGCCGCCCGGGAATCCACCCGGTATGCCATCAACGGCGTGCTGGTCGAGGAGTGCGACGAGGGCCGCACCAGCCGGGCCGTGGCCACGGACGGCCACATGATGGCGATCATGGAGGCGCCCAACGAAGCCAGCGAGTTCCCGCCTATCTTCACGCCGGAGACGCCCAACGGTCAGTTGTCATCGGTGATCCCGCTGGACAAGTTCACCGGGGCCTTTAAGAAAGCCCCCCGGGGACGCATCACCAAGGTCAAGCAGATCCTGGGCTGCGTCGCCGTGCAGCCCAGCGACAAGGTAACCACCATCGGCTCGACCGACCTGGAGGGCAAGACGGTCGAGGTGTGCAACAACCCGGAGGCCGCGTTCCCGCCGTACCAGGACCTGGTGCCGTCCAGCGTGCCCGTGTTCCGGTTCATGGTCAACCCGGTCTTTTTGATCACCTTGGCGGAAATGGCCAAGGGCTTTGCGGGCGACTACCAGCCCAGCGTGGTGCTGGAGTTCTGGTCGCAGACCAAGCCCATGCTGCTGCGCGCCCACGACGGCACCGGGAAATTCACCGGCATCGTCATGCCGCAGAACATGCCCAATGATGGTCCGCTGGGCAATGATGCCGCCTATATCCGACAGCAGCGGCAAGTGGGGGCCAGCGACACGGCGTTCACAGTCATCAAGGCCGTGCGCCAGTACATCGCCGGGCGCACCACCGTTCCGGACCAACTTCAAGCCCTTGACCAGCAATGCCAGGAAGTGCTGGAGGCTGCCGGCCTGGCTGAGTAACCCGGCGCGAGCGCCGGTGCTCATGTTGACACATTTCACATTCAGGAAGGAGGTTCCCATGACCGTTATGGCATCCACCGGTGCGCCCGTGGCACCGTCACTACCGTTTACCACCCGGCCCGCGAGCCGGTTGCAGCACGAGTTTGCTGCCGTGCGCGTCAGTTTCACCTGGCTGGGCGTGCGTAAGACGCTCACACCGGACCAAAAGGCCCAGGCCGCCGAGAGTTTCGGAGCTGAAGGCCAGTTCCTGTCGGCCGGGAAAAAGCTCATCGACACCCGCCACCCGGCCTACAAGGCCGTCACGGCGATCCGCACCAAGGTCGTTGGCTACTGGCGGTCCCTGAGCCTGCCGTTTCCCGAGCCGGGCCTGCGGCTGATCCGCCAGGACCAGATCGAGGCGTTCGACCACCAACTCAAGGCGTACCGCGACGACCTAGCCGATGCCGTTGCCACCCTGGACCGGCAGTATGAGGGGCTCAAGGCCGCCGCCCGCCAGCGCCTGGGCCAGTTGTATAACCCCGCCGACTACCCGGCATCTTTGACGGGGCTGTTCGCCGTAGACTGGGACTTCCCCAGCGTCGCGCCGCCGGACTACCTGCTGCAACTCAACCCGGCGCTCTATGAGCAGGAGCGGGCCAGAATGACCGCACGCTTCGAGGAGGCCGTGAGCCTTGCTGAATCAGCCTTCAGCGAAGAATTTGCCAAGCTGGTAGCCCACCTGACCGAGCGCCTGCAGGCCGCACCAGGGGAAGAGCCGAAGGTCTTCAGGGACAGTGCCATCGAGAACCTGACGGAGTTCTTCCAGCGGTTCAAGACGCTCAACGTGCGGTCCAACCCGCAGCTTGATGAACTGGTGGCCACTGCGCAGCGCGCGGTACGTGGCGTGCAGCCCCAGGCCCTGCGCGACAACCAGGCGTTGCGCCAGCAGATCACCGGGCAGTTGACGGCCGTGGCCTCGACCTTGGACAGCCTGATGGTCAACCGGCCGCGCCGGACCATTCTGCGGTCCACGCCGCGGCAGGTGGCCTGATGCACATGATCGTCACGCCAGACGGGACTGTCCGGGCCATCTACGGCGAGGAAATCCCGCTGGAGGAGTTCGGGCGACTGGAAATCACCAGGGCCAGCACGGTCGAGCCCACCCCGGACGGCCAGTGGCTCGTGGATCTGGCGCCCGTAGGCGGTCCGAAACTGGGTCCCTTCGGGCGCCGCAGTGTGGCCCTGCGCGCCGAGGTGGCCTGGCTGACCGCTCGCGGGCTGCCAGCAGTGGGATCGTCGTTTTGAATATCAGAAAGGGGGTCCGTATGGGCCGAAAAGTTCGGGAACGCCTGAATGGCGCGTTTGTCGTCATGGGGTTTGTCATTGCGCTTCTTGTAGGAGGTTTTTTTAATAGCTTCGCGTTTGCGGTGATCACGTTTTTGGCGGTCATGGTCTTCATGATTTCACGCGGGGATATTCGCCCGGCGCCCCCTGGCCGCGGACGAATTCGGCCATAGAACCTGGCGCCGCCACGTCCGCCTGTGTTGCCTGGAGTGGGACAGGATTCTGTTCCGGCCGGGCGGGCGGGGGCGGGTGGAAACTGTTACATCAAGAAAAGAGGAGGGGTCAGATTATGGGCCGTCACTCTAGCGACGCCGCAGCCACGCTCAGCGGACTAGCCGTCGTTGTCACAGTATCACTGTTAATTAGTTTTATTTCGGGCATGTGTATTAACTGGCTGGTGGTGCCAGCGGCGATTCTCGTCCTGGTGTGGGTGGCAGCAGCCCTGGGCGGCCACTCGCGCGGCGGGAAGCGTCGCTGACGATGCCGCACATATCCTGCCCTGCCCTGGTCCGTGATCATGTCGCGGACCGGGGCGGGGCAGGCAGGCGGGGCCGCAGAAGTGGCCGCTTTTCTTTATCTATCACCGGGTCCAGCGAAGTTTAAGTTGAACCGGCGCACGCACCGGTTGGCCCGTTTCACGCAATCCATCGCATGTAGTCATCGATGACCACCACGTAGCCGAACAGGCACAAAAACCGCCGCGTCCGGCCGTCACCGGCAAGGGGAGCGCCGACACTGTCATAGTCCACCGTTACGATGAACGGCAGAACAATGTGCGCATGATCGACATTAGCAATGGGGTATGAATGGCCCTCCGGACCCATAGGCAACACCCGAACCCCCGCGGCACGGAAGATCTCCTGGGCACTGTCCGGGGCGTGGTGGATCTCCTGGTCCATGCCCCGGTACACCACAAGCCATTCCACGGTCTGCCGCTCACATGTCTTCAATGACAGCCAATTGGACAGGTACCCGAGTGGCACGAGTGTCACGACAATGCACGAGACCGCCAGCGCCAGACGCTTGGTTCGCCGGCTCCGGATGATCTGCAGCAGGACGGTCCACCTCGCGCGAAGCCACCCTACACGCTTGGGGGAGTAGTAATCGAGTGTTTTGTGTTCAGGCTGCATCATAAACCTCTTAACGGCGCTGCCCACGCTGGATAATATCGAATTCTTCCCTCCGACGCGCTTATCCTAGCTGGTCATGGTCGCGTGGTGCGGCTGGGGCCGGGCGGCGCACCTCTGAGCAGCCTTCTAACTTGCATTTCTTACGGGCGTGGAGTCTTCGGGGCATCAAGGCACAAACGAATGCCGTAGCATGGGTAAGAAATGGTTGGCGCAGGCAGCATACCGCGGCGGTACAACTCGCGCGCGAGTTCAAGCTCCTCTCCGCTCAGACCAATCATGCTATCGCGAGCGTCTCCCGTCTTGACAATCTTGGCGCCATCGGGCCCGATAGTGCGGCTTGCACTCCGACAAACATACGCTGGGGTGTTCCATGCCCCTCCGCGCAACGCATGCTCGCTGTTATAGCAATCGCTACACCACTGCGGTATGTTTCCATGCATATCATAAAGGCCCCAGGCATTAGGCTTCTTCTGTGCTACCCCATGCGTCGTATTCGCACTATTCTCGCGATACCAGCCCGCAGCGTCCATCGCGTCCTCATCATTTCCGGTGTTGTAGGCAGTCTGCGTACCGGCCCGGCAGGCATACTCCCATTCTGCTTCGGTCGGTAGCCGATAGTGATTCCCATCCTTGGCTCCAAGCCTCTGGCAGAACGCCACCGCATCGTCCCAGGAGACAGTGTCCACCGGCAGACTCTTCCCTCTGAAGTGGCTAGGGTTGGTTCCCATCACCACCTGGTATTGAGCCTGCGTCACAGGCGTCACACCCATGTAGAAGGGCCTGCTGATTACCACCTCGTGTTGGACTTCGTCTAGCGTGCGATGTTTTTCGGTTTCTGGGCTGCCCATGGTGAAACGTCCAGCCGGGACCAGTACTAGTTTCATGTTCACGCCGTTGCCAAGGTCCAAGGTTAGTTGCTTAGCTCCGGCGGCTCCGTCATCACCCAGGTGCTGTGCGCTGTACTGCGGGCTGACGGCAGATTGCGGAGGGGCTAAAATTGCCGTTGTGGGATGGTCGCCAGCGGAATATCGCTCAAGAACCGTTACGACTTGTGAATTGTTTGCCTGTTTGGCGTAGTCTAACGCTGTTTTTCCCGCGTTGCTCGTTGCGTGTAGGTCTGCTCCGGCTTTAATTAACGCGACAAGAACTTCGGGATTCTTATTCAGAATGGCCGCTGCCATTAACGCGGTATGGCCGTCTGCTGTCTTAGCGTTGATCTCAGAGCCCGCTTTGACTAATGCGGCAATAACCATAGGGTTTGCCGTTGTCCCGGCCGCCGTAAACAACGGCCATTCACCATCGTTACCCTTTGCGTTAACATCTGCGGCAGCTTTAATCAGGACATTAATAATGTCAGGATTTGGGTTCTGAAATGCGAGCATCAGTGGCGTTGCACCACCCGGAATCGTCTTGCCATTGACTTCCGCACCTGCCTTGATCAGTGCGGTAATAATGTCGGGATTTTTGTTCAATCTTGCCGCCACTAGGAGCGGAGTGATTCCATCACCATACTTGGGGTTGACGTCAGCACCAGCCTTGATCAGCATTGCAATAATCGCGGGATCTGCATTCATTCCGGCAGCAATTGTCAGGGGCGTCATGCCGTTGCTCTGTCTGGCATTGACATCTGCACCCGCCTTGAGCAGCGCAGCGATGAGCTCTGGCGTCCCTTTGCCCACAGCCAGTGTTAGCGGCGTGCGCCACTCATTATCATGGACATTAGTCTCCGCACCGGCCTTAATCAGCGCTAACATCACCTCAGAGTTGCCATTCGCCTCAGCCGCTGCCAGTAGCGGTGATGATCCACGTTTGTCTGCGATATTGACTCTTGCACCGGCCTTAACAAGCCTTTCAATTACCTTGGGGTTTGGATTTTTCCATGCCGCTGCCCAAAGTGGTGTCTGCCCATCCTCGTTCGTCTCATTAACATTTGCACCGCCATTAAGTAGCACATCGATAACGTCCGGATTGGGGTTGGTAAGCGCCGCACATATCAGCGGTGTCCCGCCTTGTTCGCTCTTGGCGTTGATATCCGCGCCAGCCATAATGAGAGTGGAAATGACTTTGGGATTAGTATTTGCCACCGCGGCCATTATAAGGGGGGTAAGACCAATGTGGTCCTTCGCATTAACGTCTGCACCTGCTTTAAGCAGCACGTCGATAACAGCGGCATCTGAGTTTTTATTCGCCGCTTCCATCAATGGCGTAACACCATCCTTATCTTTGACGTTGACTTCCATACCTGCCTGGATGCTCGCTTGAAGCTGCTCCGGTCGCCCATGTTTGCACGCCTCTAAGAAATTCTCTCTCTCGACAGTTGAAAGGTTTGCCCCCTTTGTCGCAAGAAATGGTCTGAAACGCTTAAGATCTCCCTCGGGCACGTCAGCTTTCTGCAAATCTGTCTGCCTAGCGGCCGTTTGATGTTGAATACGGACCTGCAGGCCTCGGCTGTAGGCCGAATCCGTGACACCGCCGGGAACTGCCGTCTTCACAAGTCTGTTATGCGCGATCTCGTCCTTCAGATTGATCCCGGCAACCAGTAATAGTACCAGGATGACGACTGACACCACAGCCAGTACGTGTCTTCTTCGCCGCTTCACTGGTAGCCGCGACAACCCGGGTAGGCTGGCCAAAGAGTCATCAATCCCGGACGGGCCTGATGGTGCAGGTGCCATCGTCGGTGCGGCAACCGTATGGGCATCGGCGTTGCTCGGCGGGGCTGGCAAATCTTGGGTCGGCAACACCACGGCGACTATAACCCCGAGAGCCTCGACCTGTTGCCGCGCCGCTTGCGCGTCTGACGACTGCACGCGGATGCGCACCGCCGTCACCGTTTCTCGGTCATGGCCTACGATGTCGAAAGCCGCCATACTGCACCTCCAACTCAGGCTACGGTTTGTCGTCAAGCACCCAGCGCGGTTAAGGCTTGCTTGCGTCCTTCCGCGTATTCGGCATCCGAGAGGAGCCCGGTATCGTGGAGTTGTTTGAGCTGCCGCAGGCGAGCCTCCGGCGAGCGTTCTTCCGGCTTTGCGGCGTCTGTCTTCACCTCCAAAATGCCTCGGCGGCAAAGTTCCGCTCCCAGGAGCATTGCCATACCAGCCATGAGCCACAGCAGGTCGATTCCCCGTGCTGCCGAGCCTAGGGGGAAAATGCGGAAGCAGACCTGGGCAAGCATCAGCCCGCTAAAAGCCGCCACCGCTACCAGGGACTTGTTCCATAGAAAGCTCAAGCCGTACGCGGCCACGGTGCCCAGGAATGCCAAGCTCATCACAAACATGGCGATGATGGCCCAGGCTTCAGTTGAATTTCCGTATGAACCGGTGGCTTGGATGAAAAGGAACACAATCAATACGAGTGTGATCAACAGACCAAGTGCCACGAGAACATCGCCGATGTTGAGTGGCCGCCCCTTTTTTGCAATAGCCATGACCGATTCCTTTCCTTCAAGACGTTGACGTGTTCACCCGTGGCCGGGAGCCGAAGGCCGGAGATGGGGCTGTCCCGCCGCACGGGAAGTAATACTATGCGAAGCCGCTGAGCAATTATTATCGCCTGATGCGCAAAGCGCATCAAGACAATTCCGCCAGATAGTAGTGGCATGTCCACGAAGCCAAACCATGCATTGATTTACCGCCGGGTGCCCGCCTTCTTGACCGAGATGCGCGAAGGCGCGGGCCTGACGCAGCGCCAGTTGGCCGCCAAGATTGGGCAACCGCAGTGGTGGGTGGCCCGGATCGAGACGGGTAGCCGCCGGATCGACGTGGCCGAGTTCATCGAGTGGTGCTGGGGGTGCGGGGTTGCGCCCGACCAGGCATTGCGGAATCTGGCCCAGCGCCGGCGTTGAACAGGGCTGGGTAATCCAGTTTAGACATGTGGGTCGCCCAACGGCTCCCTGGCGTGGGGATACCTTGGTCGCGTAGTCGATTGCCTGGGGTAAAGGTGTACGCCTGCAGGCCTGCCGCCACCCCGTTCTGACCCCCTTTATGGGTGTCAGCAGCCCAAGATTTGTATTACCCGCCATGCGGAAATGGCCGTCCATCGCGCAGACTCCTCATTGGGATTCCGGCGCACTCACGGAACGGCCACCCAGCATACGTCAATCGCATTTTGCTATCAAGGACAAACTGCCCGGACCATGCCCGCCATGGTCGATTCAATGTTTACCGGCGGTTACCAGCAGGTTGTCGAGGCCATTGTTGCCATGCGCAAGGGGGCCAGGTTGACGCAGCGCCAACTGGGGGCGGCCCTGGGGCGAGAGCAGAACTTGGTCGGCCGCATTGAGACCGGCCAGCGGCGCGTAGACCTGGTGGAATTTGTCTGGATCTGCCGGGTCTGCGGGGCGGACCCGATGGCGCAGGTCACGCAGCTGACCCGGAAACTGTTGGCCATGAACGTACCGCCACGGCGGAAGGGATAGGGGGGCGCCAGGAAGGTGGCACTAAGATCAGCGGCCGCGGACATGCCGCCGGTGACTATGCACGCTTTCGGACCATTCGGATGGCTTCCCACCCGACGTAGGCCGCGACAACCAAGGCAAGTACGTGGTTCACAAAGTCTTGAGCTAAAGTAATGTGGTCCATGGGCAGTAAAGCTCCAGGGGCAATAACAGGGGCACCAGTGTCGGACAATCCGGCATTCAGTGCCCTTCCACTATGATACGCAAGAAAACCAGAAGTCCTGCGCGCCCAGCTGGAATATTCTGAGAAATCGGGGCTTGCGGACCGGTTTCAGTCGAAAACGGCATGTCGCGGCCGCCCCCGGTCCCATGGCTGGTACCCAGGCCACCAATAGCCGGACCCCGCAGCGCTGAGTAATGCGCTGCCTGTGGATCACTTTGCGACGCCTCGGGAAACGGTTCCCGCCGTTGGAACATTGGCTGGCGGCTGCACCGCATCTGCCGGAACTTCCGGGCCGCACCGGATCTGTTGGGCAAAGCCGGTGAGGCTGTTGCCCTGCAGGCTGATGCCGTGCACTTGGGGGCCTTCCAGGGCCAGAAACGCGGTCCCGCCGCGGTGATCCAGGCAGCCAGTGATCAGCGCATCCTGGCAATCGTCCAGCGTCACACGGGCTGGGCGCTACCAAGGCCCCGGCAGATGAAAGAGCCGGACGGATAGGCCCCGCCTAAACCACCGCGCCACTTCTCGACTCTAGATTCTTGTGAAAGTGTGGCCGGGGCGGTCAGGCCCAACTGGGGGCGGGGTTAATCTCGCTCTTCACCTCACGGTGACACCAGGAGCCCCAGGTCGATCCACTGGCCCTTGCCGCCCTCGTGGGAGTGGACGGCGAGCGTATTCGTACCTTTCTTGAGCACTTTTTTCAGCTCCTCGGTCACCAGGATCAGGTAGTAGCCCTTGGACCCTCTCACGCCGACCATCTGTGCGCCATTGACGTAGATCTCGGTGCTGTCGTTGTGGCGGATCACCACGCCGCCGTAATGCAGATCGCCGCCGTCGTAGTCGAAGGTCTTGCGGAAGTAAATGTCCGGCGTATTCCAGGCCGACTTCGTGCCGTTGTCGTGGCCGAACGGCGCCAAGCCGGTTTTCCAGCCGCTGTCGTCGAAGCCTTCCTGCATCCAGCCGTCCGCGGGCTTCTCCACGGCGTACTTATAGGGCGTGCTGAGCTTTCCGTCCGGCAGCGCGCCAACCAGCACGCGCCACTTGGCGTCGATGGTCCTGACGGAAGGCGGCGGAGCCATCGGTTCGCGGCGCTCATAGGCGGCCTGGCGTGCGGTGATTTCATGGAGCTTCTTCGGGTCGAACTTCGGTTGGCGATCGTAAAAGTAGAGCCCGTTGCGTTCCTGTTCAATGTCCGTCAGTTGCGTATAGCAGAAGCCGAAGAGGTTCGGATTGTCGAGCAGGGCATCGATGGTTCCTTTGTAACGGGTATAGAACTCGTCGATGGTTTTGGGACCGGACCCGTAACTCCAGCCGCCCGCGGTGGCCCAGCCAATGCCGCCGATCTCGCTGATCATGAACGGAACACCCCGGTCGGCGTTCGAGGAGGCAGGGTTGAAGTAGCGCGGCGGAGGATACGGTCCTTCCGGCCCAGCGGAGAAGAAATCCATCCAGCGCTTGCGCAGGCGTGCCGGTTCGCCGGTGTAATCGTGCGCGTCCCTGACTTCAGGGTTGGGCAGGGTGTGTGTCCAGCCGCTGGCCTCCAGTGCGGGCCGCGTGGGATCCACCGCCTTGGTGATTCTCCAGATCATCTGCTGCAACTCGCCGGAACTCTCGAAGTTCTCGTTAAAGGCGCACCAGCCGACGACCGCGGGATGGTTCCGGTCGCGCAGGAGGATCTCGGTCCATTCGTTCACCACCGCGGAAAAACCTTCCCGCTGGTTACCGTAGCCGGCATTGGGATACTCACCCCAGACCATGTAACCAAGCTTGTCGGCCCAGTAGAGGAACCGGGGCTCGAAGACTTTCTGGTGCAGGCGTGCGCCGTTGTAGCCGCAGGCCATGCTCATCTCGATGTCCCGTTTGAGCGCCGCGTCCGAAGGCGCCGTCCAGATGCCATCGGGATAGAAGCCCTGATCGAGGATCAGGCGTTGAAAAACTGGTTTGCCGTTAATGAGGATCCGGCGCCCGTCAATGGTGATCTTCCGCAGGCCGAAGTAGCTCTTCAACTCATCGACGACCTCCGGGCCGCTCCGCAGCGTGAATTTCAAATCGTACAGGAACGGGGCGCCGGGCTCCCAGAGCTTTTTCTCTTTGAGGTTCAGCACCAGCCGGTTCTGCCAAGGGCCGGTGGTGGTATCCGCGCCCATCGGCTTGCCGTCGGCCAACGCCTCCGCCGTGAGCGTCAAATCCTTGTCCTGCCCGTTGATGTGCGCCTCGATCAGCACCCGCGCGTTATCGGGATCGGGGACGACGGAGATGCTTTCGACGAAGGACGAACCGACGGCTTCGAGCCACACGGGCTGCCAGATGCCGGTGGTGCGGGTGTAGAAACAGCCGGCGCTCTGATCATTTCCCGACTGCTTTCCGGCGGGTTGGAGGCCCGACCACAGGTCGTCCAGCACTTGCACCACCACTTCGTTGGCGCCATCCTTGAGCAGTCTGGTGATCTCGAAACTAAACTCCACGTTCTCGCCGACATGCATCCCGGCTGGCTGGCCGTTGATGTAGATCCAGGATCTGTAATCCACGCCGCCGAAATGGATCCTGATCCGTTTGCCCTTCATGCCGGCGGGTATCTCGAAGCGGCGGCGGTACCAGACATTCTTCATATGCTGCGTCGTGGGCAACCCAAGGCCCGACAATTTACTCTCCGGGCAGAAGGGGACGATGATCGTCTGGTTCAGATCCTTGCCGTACGTCAGTCCGCGGGATTCGCCATCCGCCGCCGGGTCGATCTCGAACTGCCATGCACCGTTGAGCGTCAGCCAGTTCTCCCGGAAAAGGTCCGGGCGGGGATGCTCGGGACGTGGATCCGCGGCCCACACCTGGCATGTGCCGGCGATCACGACCGCTGCCGTGGCCAGCCAATGGGTCCAGATTCGGTGCTTGTTCATGGGTTTACTCCTTGTCTTGCCACCTCCAGCGGTACCGCGCAGAATGTGTTTGTGGTGGCTGGGGTGAGCAGATCAGCCGGGATTTCCTGATTGGGATTTTGCCGACAACCGTCGCCGCCCATCGAGCGTAGCATAACTGCCCCGAACTGGCCGAGCGAGGGTATCTGCCATTTCCATCACCTGCCGCCAACATGTGGTGGGTTTTGAAGGCGGGTTTTCGGCGCACAGACCAGAAACCCACCAGCGGAAAGAAGCATAAAACCCCGTCCTTGACATTAAAGATGTGGTTGCCGGAGGCAATGGCGAGTGTCGCGGGTTTTACGGACATAAGGGGTTACATGAAATTCAACATCAAGCTGGCCACCCTGGTCGCCCCATTCGCACATACCGCCGCTGGATGGTATTCTTCGCCAGCAGTTGAGTGGTAGCGCGGAGGTTAAACGTGCGACTGGCAGACTCTTTACGTATGACTTGCATGGCCCTGGTGTTGGCCGGGATGGCCTGTTCAGCACAGGGACAAACCGCGCCGTCAGATACCATCACCTTCACCATCGACCCCACGCGCGATACCCGTCCGATCTCCCGTTTCATCTACGGCATCAACCGTACCCTTGACGGTTCGTACACCAATCTGACCTGCACCCGCGTCGGCGGCAACCGCTGGACCGCGTATAACTGGGTCGCCAACGTCTCCAACGCCGGCAGCGACTACCAGTTCCAGAATGATGATTACCTGGGCGGCGGTAACACCCCCGGCGGCGCCATCATTCCGGCCCTGACCAATGCCCTTTCTCATCATGCCGCCGTCGTGCTCACCATCCCCATCAACGGTTACGTGGCGGCCGACAAGAACGGCGGGGGCGATGTCCGCCGGAGCGGTCCGGATTACCTCAAGACGCGGTTTCGGCCGGAAGCTGCACACAAAGGCTCCGCCTTCACACTCACACCCGATCCGCACACCGCTGTGGTTTACCAGGATGAGTTCGTCCATTGGCTTAAAGCCAGATTCCCCGCGGGCTTTGCCGATACCCGGCAACCCATCTGGTTCAGCCTGGATAACGAGCCGGATCTTTGGTCCTCCACCCACGCCGCGGTGCACCCCAAGCCCGCCACCTACGCCGAGCTGGTGGCCAAGACCATCGAATACGCCGCGGCCATCAAGGCGGTGACCCCCGACACAAAGATCTTCGGCCCCGTCAACTATGGCTGGCAGGGGTTTGTGCGCCTCCAGAATGCCCCGGACGCCGCCAACCGCGACTTCCAGGAGTTCTACCTGCAGCAAATGGCCCAGGCCCAAAAGAAGTGCGGCCAGCGGCTCCTCGACGTGCTCGATGTGCACTGGTACCCGGAAGCGCAGGGCGGCGGGGTGCGCATCACCGGCCAGGAGAACATGCCGCAGGTCGTGGCGGCGCGGGTGGCAGCGCCGCGCTCACTGTGGGATGCCACTTATACCGAAACCAGTTGGATCACCCGCGACGTGCTGCACGAACCATTGCAACTGCTGCCGCGTCTATACGCCAAGATCGAACACTTTTATCCGGGCACGAAGCTGGCGTTTACGGAGTACAACTACGGCGGCGGCAACCACATTTCCGGCGCCATTGCCCAGGCCGACGTGCTGGGTATCTTCGGCCGTGCCGGGGTCTTTGCCGCCACCCAATGGCCGTTGGCCCAACATGAAGAGTTCATCGCCGCCGCCTTTGCCAGCTACCGCAATTTCGACGGCAAGGACGGCTGCTTTGGCGATACTGCCGTCTGGGCTCAAACCGGCGACGCCGGAGCCACGTCCATCTACGCCAGCGTCGATGCGGCCAATCCACACCGCATGGTTTTCGTGCTGCTTAACAAAACAGACCGCCCGATTCCCGCCCAGGTACGGATCGAACATGGCGGCCCCTTCACCCGCGGTAATGTCTTTGCGCTGACCGCCGCGGGGGCAGCCCCCAAGCCAGCCGGGGTCATCACCGTCACCGCCGGGGCCTTTGAATACAAATTGCCGGTGTGGAGCGTCTGCACGTTTGAATTATCCGCCGCGAACCCATGATTATTTTCGGCAGGCGCGATGCGCCAGTCGGCCCACCCTTACCGGTGGTATAATCCACGCGGCCAGGAGGTCGCTTTATCGTGCTGCGGCGCAGGAACGGGAGGTATTCTTATGGCGATGGCCGTTAGATTTGTCTGCAGCAATTGCAAACGGGAGGTTGTGGCGTGGGACGAAGGGCGGCCATATTACATAGACGCTACTGGGACTAAACATTACGCTTACCATCCTGACCCCGAACGTGACCGCTGCACCGGGGTCGATTCCCCCCATATCTGCCTGGCCTGCGGGAACGACTTTCTGCTCGACGCTGAGAACCAGATCAAGAAATGCCCGACGTGCGGTACCGCAGAGATTGCCGACACATACCGTCTGCAAGGCCTGAAATGCCCATACTGCAAGACCGGGGAATTCAAGTTGGATCCTGATTTCCAGTGTGTGTCGTAAGGCTGCCGTTGATTGCACCGTCCCTAAGTGCCAAGCGCACGTCTACCGCCCCGGCGATGCAGCCCGCGGCCGGGTGCTGTGATCGTATTGGCGGAGTTTGAGAATGAAGACTCACGAGAAATTTACTGGGGATGCCCTGCTGGTTCTGGCGCTGGGGAATCAACATGCCAATGAGCTGAAATACGGCGAACTTAACCCCGATCATTTATTTTGGGCGATGTTATGCAAGCCCGCAGGTGGGTTTCCGACGATACTGCAGGCGCTGGGAATCGACCTGCCGCAGCTCTGGAAGAAGTTCAATGCTGAACTGAGCGCTGGCTACGGCAATACCGGCTTTGTGAAACTACCAATGACGCCTGCCGCCAAGAGGGTCTTGGAGACAGCGGCCAAGGAGTCACAGCTTCTGGGGCATGATCTGGTGGACACTGAGCACTTGCTGCTCGGCATAATGGCGGAAAAGGACACGCTGGCGACAAAGCTATTGCTTCTCGCAGGTGTCAGCTTGGATATTGCCCGGCAGGAGATTAGTCGCCTCTTTCCGTCCACCCCACACGTGACACCAGAAGAACGGGCCGAGACTGAGCGGCGCGTAATACAGGAGAACGCTCGGCAGGTCCGGGAACAGCAACGTGTAAACGATCTTCAGGACCGGCTGGCTCTTTGGCAGCAGGTCCGCATTATCCGGCACTTTGTAAGAGATGCGCGACGGGCGGCCAACCGCCATGATCAGCCCCATGCTCCGGACTCGCCACTGAGCCGTTATTTACAGTGGGTGACCGAACGTGCTGACGGGCTGGAACGCCAGATGCTTTCCATCACGGAAGCGCAGCTCTGAAACTGGCGGGTTGGATAACCGTACCGGCCTGCTGGTACGGCACGCCGTGGCATTAGTCGTGTGGTCCAATGCGCAAGGGGCCGGGGCAGAGTAAGGCACGACTTTGTCATTAGCGCCTGCGGAATGCACGTATCAACCATGCGAAAAAAGCGTCACGGCTGCCATTGCGCAGCCGTGATACGCATTCATCGCGCGGAAATAAGATTACTTGCCCTTGGGTGGATTATTGCCCCGCCCACCACCGGAGGGTCTGCCTGTCGTACTGGGGCCGTTTGCGGGGCGTGGTCCATTTGCCATGTGCGTTCTCCTTCTTATTGTCCCAATCGAATAGCCGAAGGGCGAAGGGACAAGGTCCGCCGCATCGTTCCTCTGCTGCCACGGCAGAGGTGGTCCTTGTGACCGACGAGGTGAAGTGTACTATTCTTCCCCGCCGGTATTGTCTTCTCACCCATCACCGAAGATCGGTCGCAGCTTGTTCTGAATCATGGCAATCCGCCGTGAAATAGTCGAAGGTGAAACACCGCCCATTTCCTGAGCAATTTCGGTCTGCGTACGCGAATCCCGCAGCAGCACCACGACCTTCTGTTCGAGCGGATCCAACAGGACCATCATGTCCCGCAGGACCAACCCCTCGTCAACCGACAGAGGCTGGGCGACATGGGTGTGCGCTTTATCCTCCAAATCACAGAACTTCACCTTGATCTTGTTCCGCTTGTGGTACAGCCTGCGCTGCACGTCCTCTTTAAACTTCGAGTGCCGACGATCCGGCAGGTCCTCGGGAAGTACCTCCCTGCGGAGCAGCGCCGCCACCGTCTCGATCGACTGGACTTCGGGGCCTTGGCAGATCGCCTCGAAGATATCTTCCCGCTGGTGCTGGTCAAACGGATCCCAGATGATTTGCCTCTTTTCCAGCGCTTCACGGCGGGCGCGCTCGACCGCCGGGGACCACTCGACGCCGCCGGCCGGGAGCGTGAGCTTGCCGACCAGAGGCTTGCCGAACCTGGACAAATCCAACTCGCCGAACGGCATACACAGCTTAGAGCCATCGGCACGGATAGCGGTGATCCTGTCATTGGCTATGCGGATGGATTTTAAGTGCGCCTGCGTGTAAAGCTCGTAAGCGATGGTCAGAAATAGTTCCTGGCCCGGATCGATATCGCGCTCGTTAATAGGGGGCAGAAGCTCGGCGGTCACACGGAAGGCCTCGTGCATCCAGAAACGGCTGTCATCGGCGAGAAGCCGGAGTGAGGAATGCTCATCTAGATCCTCACGCTGACCCTTGCGCGCCACGCGTCTCCAAGCGAAATCGGCGAACGCCTCCTCGGCCTTCCTAGCAAATTGCGCGCAATTCGGTGGGCGGACCGTGATCGGCCAAAGCGAGCAGTTGGCTATCTCGCGGCGCAGTTGATGATGCTTCAAGACCGCATCAGGGCACAGCGACACAAGCATGACGTGCAGCTCCGTGCAGCCGTCCAACTGAGGCACAATGATCATGTTGGGGTTGCGCCATCGCCTGAGTGCCGGCGCAATTGCCTCCAGCAACTCGTTTTGCACCTCGCGGTAGCCGTTGACGATCGACGCATTCCATGTTGACACTGCCGTGCCGACGTGCGACAGGGAATCGGTCATCGCCGCGTCGGCAAACTGCGGGTGCTCGGCGAATACCAATTCCAGCGGCCCGAGGTTCCAGAGATCCTTGCCCATTCCGTTCTCCTTTCACCACTGACACGGCGAAGCTCGGCTGGATTGTGCAGGCGGTTTTCACTTTTTTATGAATTTCGCGGATCCGCAAGGAAACAAGAGTGTTCCCCGGTGGCAACTCGTTGTTTATCAAGGGGGTTAAGGATCTCAAACGTGGTACCCGTCTTTCGCTGGCCGTCACTGACCGCGCAGGCATCGAATCCAACATATCCCCAGTAATAGGTCTTCCGGTGGTGGGGTGACACCGCGTAGGCCCAGGCTGCGTGATCCCCCGGCGGTTCCCCGGCGTCCCCGCCCTCGGCCTAAATTCTCCCGGAATATCCGTTAAAATTAGGGGTTGGCTCTTACCTATGACCCCGTCGGCTCCAAGCCGGCACCCCGCGGCTTGTGGTATCCAAGCCGGGTGCCGCCAACTTACTCGCCGGTCGCTACCATGACATTATCAAATCTCCAGCAGCCCTTATCCTTGTAATAATCCGCCATTTCCACCAACGGGTCTACGGTGGCGGTTAGAACTGGCCCTGCCGTGCCGCCTCCTTAGCCGACCCTGGCCGCTGGATTCGACCATGACCCAATTCTGGGTGGCCAAGCCCAACAACTGCATCGTGAACAGGCTATTGACCAAGGCGATTGGCCCGTCTAACCCACCGCGTTACTTCTCGACACTACCGAGTGTTTGGTGGGCGGCCGAGCGCGGCCGGGGGCGGGGGTCTCATCAGCCCCTTCAAGCCGGTGCTCGGTGGGCCGATGAACCACCAGGGATAACCAGCTTGGGAAATGAACGACCCCGTAGACGTAGCGTCTACGGGGTTTTTACGCGCCAAATCTGCTAGCATATACTGAGGTTATGAAACCGTCTCTGTGATGTGATGCCGAGCATGAGCCGAACGAAGAAACACCATTTCTTATCCCAATACTACCTCGTGAAGTTCACTTTGCCCGATAAGCCTACGCACGTCTGGCAGATCGAAAAGCCGAACGGTCGCAATTACCAGGTCAGCATCAGGGATGCCGCCGAGTGCAGCGACTACCACACGATGACCGATGCCGCCGGAAACATCGACTCCACGTCGGTCGAACAAGCGCTGTCGAAGGTTGAGAGCACCCATAAGGAACTGCTCGACCGTATCATCACGAAAGCGTGCCTTTGGCCAGGAGATCGGCGATTATTGGCTGAGTTCGTTGCGCTTTTGGACATGCGGGTGCCTGCATTCAAGAAATACATTGAGGACCAGTATGTGGCGGAGTTCGATGCGTTTGGCAAGGTTCTCCTGAAAGACGGAAGACTGGATCAATCCCTAAAGGCTCACGCGGGACCGAAGTTCACGTCGTACCCACCACAGATCCAGAAAATGTTCGCAGATCGCATGCGCCAGATGATTGCGGGCGGCGATCTGACAATTACGGTACCGAACGTCACGCTCCTTCAGCAGATGTTCGACGCGGCGGTAGACCCACGATTGCTCCATGTGATCGAGCGAATGGGAGTTACGTTCTTCGAGGCCCCGGATACCGCCGCATTCATCACAGGCGATACGCCTGTCGCGCGGTTCTATCCCAGGCAACTTACGCCAGGGCAATACGGGGTGGGATTAGCGCACAGGGACATCCAGATAACAGTGCCGTTGTCCGCGCACTTCTTAGCCCGCCTTGACTGGTCCACGGCTGCGATGGACTACCGAATGGCAACGGATGCCGATGTCGCGGAGTTCAACCGACGCACGATCATCACTGCGCAGAAGTTGATCTTTGCCCGCGCGCTGCCAAACGACCTCCTGTCGCTGGTCCACACCAATCGCACGCTGAGTGCCGGTAGTGAGATAACTCTCCAGCACGACAACCAGAAAGGAACGGTTCTGATGCAAACTAGCACGAAACCCGTCTTCCCAAACGAGTGCTACGGCATCAATTCCATCCCGTAGTGGTATGCAATTGACTAAATGGATTCAGTGAGCGCTGCCTCGCGTTGCCGCCCGTGCAGAATTGATGGCAGCGATACTGCAATACACTACCGAGCAGCAAGAGTCCTTGGGGAAGCGGGTACACCGACAGTATAGACCCGGCGGTAAAGCGTTTTCCATTAGCTGCCGTGGCCGCGCCACCGACACGCATGAAGGTGGGGGATTTGGATATCACCGGTGAACTTCGTTTGACGCTGGCGGAGTTGGGGGTGCAGGATACTGACGGACTGTACCAGCTAAAGCGGGAAGCGGTTGGCTGGAATCTGTGGCCGGAACTCTGCACGGTGCTGGAGACGTGCGGGTATAGGACCGACAACCGGGTGTGATAGTAATAACTACGATGGCGCTGCCTGGCGCCGGGACGAGAGGGCACCACCCGCTTGCCGCCCACAACGCCTCTGGGACCGGTACGCGGCGGTGGCCTATGACCACTGGCGGGGACACAGCCAGCCCATTACAACCGCAGCGCCCGGCGTGTTACTTGCATGCCGACAATGAAGCCGTCCAACGGCCATCCTGCGAGGGAAGACCGCCCGTACTGTCACCCTGACCGCCGACTATTTTGAGTGCCAGCCTGGTGTGTCCGCCTAATGGGGGCCTTGAAAGTCTTCATGGCTGCTCTGGCCGGACGGATTGCCGGCCAGCGTCGCGCTGGGCTCACGGAGTGTACTGCGGTCTGGAGCAACCTCATCATCAAGGGTATTGTGAGTGGCGGAGCCCGCGTTCTCCGCCAACTCCGGAGCGCAACCCTGGTCGCTATTACTGCGTGCATACCACCGCTGCCGCAGGATCCAGGCGATCTTCTGCCGGACCTTTTCACTGCGGATCGTGCAAAGGGCGATCATCAACTCCGAGAATTCCGGCTCATCCAACGGCGGGGCGATGAGTTCCAAGACGTCCAGAAGGCGCAAGCGATGCGCAGGCTGCTTGCCCGGTGCCACCGCCTCCCGCACCAGACGGGGTGTAACCCGTACCTCCAAGTACCGCAAGAACAGCGTGGCGGCGGCATTGTGGCGGGCGTGCTTAGTGGACAGCCACTCAAACAGGGTTCCTTCGACCTGCTCCGGCGGCAGACGGCGGAGTTCATCCCACTCCGGCCAAGCCGCCACTTCCTTCAGGGCCGCGGACACCGCAGGCGTCGATTCGGCAGGCGGTGGTGTCTGGACGGTCGTTTCGATGTCATACATGGGTCAGTTCCTCCTTGAGCATGGGTACGCCCGGCCCGAACAACTGCTCGCGCCGCAAGCTGGTCGCGGACGGTTTGGCCTCGTTGGCCACGGGTGCCGGCGGCATGGTGATTTCGTGGGTGTGCTGCACCCGTAGTTCGACGGAGCCCAGCAACCGCCGAACGAGTGCCATGCTCTTGCACGCAGCATGGAATCGGCGCTCCGCGGACTCCAACTGACGAAGGTAGAAGTGGCGGATCCGAATACCGGCGTCATTGCTGCCGGCCACGAGGGCCTCAGCGTACTGGACCTGCAACCAGGCCGATACAATTCTTTCGACGATCAGCTTTTCCAGGCGTGTAGAGCCGCCCAGATCATTCCGCATTGCATCCAGCTGCCGGGTCAGCGACTCGGCGACCAGCAGGTCAGTGCCGGCGATCTGCTGGATCCAGTTCATCTCCACGGCCCGGCCCAGGTTGCCATGTTTCTGCCAGATTTCCGGGTGCTCGTCCAGGGTCCTCTGGAGCTGCGGCAGCACGGCAAGGTTACCCCGGCGGGCCAGGATCAAGGTTGCCTCAAGTTGCGTGAGCTGGGGTTTGCTGGCCCCGGCAGAAGCGGTAGGGGCGGCCGTAGCGTCTCCTGACGGTCTATCCCCTCCCGGTTGTACTTTGTCTTTACGTTCTTGTTTCACGTCTTTTCCTCCAAGTTCCAGCATGACAGTAGCAGCCCCGGCAGCGCAGCTCCGCTTCCAGCAGAGTGTCTATGCCCGCATCAAACTCCTGTACGATCGCCTGGTGGCGGGCCTCGTCGGCCTCCAGTTGCGCCAGGGTCTTGCTGGCGGCATCGGCCTGCTTCCGGGCGTGCTCCATTTCCGCGGCTGCCACGGCGGCGGCGGAGCCCCGGCCCAGGTACTGCCGACGAACCTGCCCGGTGGCATCCCGGTAACTGCGATATAGGTATTCGTGTCCGTGGCGCGGCTCCCATGCCATCATCGGCTCCCGTGTTGTGTTACAAAATCGCTGCTTCTCCAGTTCATCCTACAGTGGACTCCCGGCGTCTATCCCACCTGGGCAAATATCCCTTTAGCCGCGTCAAATACTGCGATGCCCTGCCCGCGCCGCCTTCCCCGCCGCAATGGCCTGCAGCGCCCGGCGCTCCAGTTTCTCCTGCCCACGCAACCAGACCCGCAGATTCTCCGCCGCCATGGTCAGCAAGGCGGTCAGGCGCTCACGGTCCGACTCCAAAACCACTTCGCTGCCGCGGAGCATGGGGAGCAGGTGGTCCGCATTCTGGTATAGGTCCACGGCGGGGCCCAGGAGCGCCACCATGTTTTGCAGCGTACGAAGTTCCTCCGCCTCGAAGGCCTCCAAGTCTTTCCTGCGTTGTTTCTCGACGTTCGACATGCGCGCTGTGGGGGTTGCCGGCTGGGGGTGTTTGCGTGCCACTTCATCTGCATAGGCTTGCAGCTGCGCCATGCCAGCTTTTTCTGATTCGGTCAACGGCGGGGGCGGCGCCAGGTCCGCCACGATGTCCTTGACCAGTTCGACGATACGCCCGGCCAGCCGCTCTGCATCTCCGGGGCTACACGCGGGGCACTGGTGCTGCTGCAGGGCCACCAAAACACGCCGGGCAGCCAGCATGTCGTCGCGGACGGACTGAATGCGTGCCAGGGTTTCTTCGGCCGGGGTTGCCGGACCACGGCGCCGGTAGCCGTTGCGCCGGCGGGTGCCCTGCTGCGCCGGGGTGATCTTCACCGGCAGCGTGACCGGCGCGTCAAAATACGCATCCATGCGATTGCTAACCATAACTGTGCCTCCTTGCACTCGGGCATCCATGCCCGCAAAAACTCCTGGGGATCAACACCCGGCAATCACGCTCCGCGTTTCCAATAGATCCAGGTCACATCTGGTCCCCTATGAATATGATAACAGGCGAAGTCGCGATAATGCCAGTCTGTGTTGTCCTCACGTAATTACCACTAACCACCAGTGCCTGGCCACGCGAAACCTTATCAACCTGTTTGGCTGGAACATCGGCGGCAGAGTCCAAACCAGTCGCACTAGTCGCAGGTAATAACTGGCACGCGCGCGATGGTATGCAAACAACCGCACGGGCGCTGTGTGAGTAACCATAAGCTGCCGGAAACCGGCAACGTCGATTCAAATTGGGTCATGACCTGTTTCTCATGGGCCAGGCCGGTTGCTTCTAAAGCGTCAGTTGATATATTGCACCAAGCTTAAAGCGGTGCAGGGTCTTGCAGTTTGTGAAAGGTCTGTGAAAGAACGGCCCGATTAGCAGTCAACACGCGGGAACTTGAGTGAAGACTCATTAATTTCAATTAAGTCGCAACCTCAAGAACCAAAATGGATTACGTTGTAAATGCTGATATACGCAATAGTTATGAAACGCATGCGGGCGTTTCCCACTCTCTCCGTTTCAGAAACCACAAGACACACAAACCGTCCCCAAATGGGGGCTTACGTAACGAGCCCCAGCTTCATTTCCCGCCACGGTCCCCGAATTGTCCCCGCGCGTCCCATGGTCATTGATTGGCCTATCTCAACGGCGCTGGGAATCATTCCTATCGCACTGATGACTTTGCTATGGTGATGGCAGAAGGCAGACGGGATTCACATGGGTTGAATACGTCCGAAGGCGAGAATTTGTCACGGCACGCCGTATACAGCCGTATTCAATCAGCGAATCTCACGGCAGACATTTCGGCTACAAAAGCGAATTATAAATATTATAGGAATTATCATGTACAGTGTTTCGCACTTCCAGACAATGGTTGGGGAAGGCTTTCGTGCGCCAGCATCATGTGGCTGTCGCATATCCATAACCACGGCAGGGTTTCATGGCGCTGGACAAAGAAGATCAGATCCGTCTGTTGGTCGCGGAGCGCGCGCGGATACTGGGTTTCATTTATTCGATCACGCGGGATCCGGACATGACAGAGGATGTCTTTCAGAATTTGGTGGTGCTGGTCAGCGACAAGCAGCCTGCGATCGAGAGCCGCGAGCATTTCCTTTCCTGGACGCGCACCGCGGCGCGGTACCTGGCCTACAATGCACTGCGCAGCCGGGCCCGTGTGGTGTGCCTGGATGAGGCGCTGCTGGACCTGCTGGAAATTCAGTGGAAGAAGATGGACAAACACTCCGGTCCGTTGCTGAGCGAGACGCTGGAGAAGTGCGTTGGGACGTTGAGTCCGCGATCGCGGGAAATCTTGCAGTTGCGCTACCAGGAAGGGCTGTCGGGACCGCAGATTTCGGGTAAGTTGGGCCGCAAACTCAACACGGTACACGTGACGCTCAGTCGCATCTATAAAGTTCTCGCCGATTGCGTTGCCACGCGATTGACCGCCCTCGGGGGGGAGCACCATGTCTGAGACCCCCGAAAAAATGTCGGAAACCGCCTTCATGGAACTGGCGGTGCGCTACTTGGACAACCAGCTCAACGCGGACGAAATGCAATGGTTTTGCGCGCACTTGGAAGCCAGCGCTGCGGCCCGCGAGCTGTTTGTCCGCTTCGCGACGCTCCACGGGCTGCTGGCAGAGCAGGCGGGTAAGGGTTTCGCGAGCCCGGCGGCCACCCATGGTGGTTTGGAACTCGACGCGCTGCCGCCCGCGCGTGGCGCCGGCGCCAAACCAGGCGATAGGGCGCCGCACGCCCCCGCAGAGATGGTTGGGGCAGCGGTATCAGGGACGGGCGAGCCGCGGTCATCAAGTGGGCCTTCGTGGCGGGCGGGGCGCGCCCAGACCGCCCAGCGGCGGATCTGGCGGATGGCGGCCATGCTGTTGCTGCTGGGATTGCTGGTGGTGCTGGTGGTGTCGCCGTGGCGTGGCCCCCAACCGCTCGGCACGCTGGTGGCGGCTACCGAGGCCCAGTGGGATAGCCGCCACGTGAATCTGCGGCCGGGTGATGTGGTAACCACGGGGCCATTGGGGCTCCAACGCGGCATGGCGCGCATCCTGTTGCACAATGGTGTGGCGTTGATTTTACAGGCCCCGACGGAACTGAATTTGCAATCCGTGATGGCTGCGACGATGACTGCGGGGCGCATGACCACGCGGGTATCGAAAGAGGGCATTGGTTTTACGCTTCATACGCCGCTGGGCGATGTGGTGGATCTGGGCACGGAATTTGGTGTCGATCTGCCACCCGGCGGCGATGGCGTGGTGCATGTATTCCAGGGGAAAGTGAATTTGTTGCGGGATGCCAAAGGTCAGGCCGCCGCGCCGCCCACAGAACTTACCGAGCGGATGTCGGCGCGGGTCGATGGCCCAACCGGCGCGGTGCAACTGGTTCAGGACTCCAGCGATGGCTTTGTGCGTTCGTTGGATCAGACGCAGCAGAACCGTCACGTGGTGGCGTACTGGCGTTTTGAAGATCATCCGGTGGGGGATCTGGTGCCCCATACCAAGGGCAATCAGGTGCCGACCCGCGGCGCGATTGACTCTTCCCCCAACGGCAACGACCTCTTTACGCTCGAGGCGCGCACCCAGCCGCGTTTTTCCCGTGATGTTCCGGAATCGCGGGTGCGGCAGAGTGGCCAAAGCAACACCGGATCCCTGGATAACACCACCGTGCCGGAAGGTGATGCCGGGGCGCGTGATGTGTACACGCGTTCACAATTCAGCCATGCGGCACCGCTGGACATCCAGAAGATCACACCCGCCCAATGGACCATCGAGGCGTCGGTAAAGGTGCAGAAGCTGCGGACGGACTACTGCACCTTCCTGGCACGCGACGGCGAGTGGGCCGACGCACAAGACCCGCGCCGCGCGCCGCTTTATTTTCAGATCACCGGTTGGAACGATGACCACCCCCAGCGTTTTGCCATCAAGTACGGCGATGTGAACCGGCGTTTCCATGAGGCAACGGCGGCCAATCTCGCTATCCAGTTGAACCATTGGTACCACCTGGCTGCGGTCAGCGATGGCAAAACGCTCAGTTTGTACATCGACCAGCTCGATGGGCGGGGGTACGTGCTGCAAGCCCGCACGGAGCTGCCGCCCACCGGTTCGACAGCCATGGGCAAAACCCGCGACGATTACCCCTGGGTGGTGGGCCGGGCATTCTTCCATGGGCACGCGGTGGACTGGTTCCAAGGGTGGATTGATGAGGTGCGGATCTGCGATGCGGCGCTGGCGCCGGAGCAGTTTTTGTTTGCCGTGCCGGCGGCAACGACGCTCGTGCCCAAGGGGAAAGAAAAGACGGCGGGAGTAACGAACGACAAACAAAAACAAGGGTGGGGTGAGCACCTATAAGGCGCGGGCCGGGCGGGGATTTCAGTCTTGATTCGCCGCAAAGCCGAATCTTGAAAAATATTTCAATTTTCATGTACAGTGTTTTGTAATCCCAAACAATGGTTAACTGCTACGGAGTTTTCGGCGCTTGCGGAGTTCAGTTGCAGGCATGGTGTCTGCGCTCTGGTCCCGCATCGCCGGTGGTGCGTCGTGGAGCTTTTAGGAATGCATCGTTGGGGCGCGGGCATCTTGCCCGCCAGTGGTATTGAAAATGCGGGCATCTTGCCCGCCAGTGGTTTGAACATACGGGCAGGATGCCCCCCAGCAGGTTGAAAGATGCGGGCAGGATGCCCGCGCCCCCCCCACAGGCCGGTGCCTGGGAAGAGTAGAAGAGAGTAGCGGCCGTTGGGCCGCGACAGGTTCTTGGCGGCGGTGGGAACCGCCGCCAGGAAGAGGGACAGAGGAATGTCTTGCCGGGCGTGGGCCCGTGAAGCAGCAAGCGGCGCGACGCCCTTGCCACTTTACGACCACGTCAAGCCGGCGGGCCTTCCGACAAGAGAGAGCGTTCGTGATTGTTGCAATCCGAGCCATTCGGATTCGCTGCGCTGCTTTTTTGTCGAAAGGACCGGACATGGCCAGGACGTTGTTCCCGCGGAAGAGTTTCCACGCCGCAAGCCGCAGCACGCACGAGATGCGACAAGAAGGCCGAAGCCAGAAGGTAGAAGGCAGAACCAATGAAACTGCTCGCCTTCCGTCTTCCAACTTCCAACTTCCAACTTCTAACTTCCGCACTAGCAAACGCCGCTGGCTGGCCCTGGCCGTCGCGGCAATCGGGGCAGGCTCGCTGTTCCAAGCCGGGCATGTTCAGGCGGCCAGCACAACTTGGAACGGTGGCTCGGCCACCAACGGCAACTGGTCTACCGGAGGCGATTGGGCTAGTGGGTCGGCCCCAGGCGCGACGTCGGGAACGACCAGTGCCGACTCGGCGACGTTCGCTAACGCTATCGCCAATACCTGGGGCAATTCTGCCAGCAACCCCGTTGTCATCGATTCTGCCACGCAGAACATCAAGAGCATTTACTTCAACGCCAATGCCGGGAACTATTACATCGGCAGCACCATTGGCAATTCCCTGCTGCTGACCACCGGCGGCACCATTCAGCTTGCCACGCCCAATGGCACTAATGTCATCGAAACGATCAATGCGCCGCTGGTCATTGAAGGGGCCGCCGGCACGTATACCATTACAAACACCAGCGCCAACGGCGCGGGCGCCGGTGCGGGCACGCTCAATATCGGCGGGGGCATCAAGGGCGGCGCGGCGGGGGCCACGGTCCTGACACTGGGCGGAGCCAATACCAACGCCAATACGATCAGCGGCATCATCACCAACGGTTCGGCCACGAGCATGGCGGTGAGCAAACTCTATACGTATGGCTTGGGCACCTGGGGCACGGGAACATGGGATCTCTCCGCCGCCAATACGTATACCGGCGCCACCACCGTCACCGCCGGCACGCTGGGCCTCACCTCGTTCACCGGCTCGTCCGCCAATTCGGCGTTTAACGTCGCCACCGCGACGCTGGCCGTCGATAGCAGCAGCGGCACCGCGGCAGCTTCGGTCAACCGCACCGCCTCCCTGACCTTGAACTCTGGCGCCCTGACCGTCGCGGGCACCTCTGCGGGTAACACCAACGACATCTTCGGCAACCTCGCCATCAGCGGCGCCTCCAGCAACACCGTCGCGCTCACGCCCAACTCCAGCACAAACGCCTTGGCCACCTTTGGCACATGGACGCGCAACGCCGGCGGCGTGGTGGTGTTTTCGGGCACTTCCCTGGGCATCAACACGCTGGCCTCCACCACCGCCAATAGCACCAACATCAATTTCACCACCGCGCCTGCCCTGGTCGGCGCCGGCGGGGGCACTGGCACCACCAACGAAAGCATCGTGGTGGGGGCCTTCGGCGGCACCACTGGCACGGCCAGCGATGTGCTGACCTATGACACCACCTATGGTTTGCGTGCCCCCACCTTGTATGCCACCACCATCACCAGCGGCGATACGACCAAGATGAACGCGAAGCTAACCACATCCGTCAGCAGTATTAACGCGGCGACAACGGTGAACTCGTTGATTCTGGGCGCCAGTGGCAGCGTCGAGGGCACCGGTACGTTGACCGTCAACAGCGGCATGATCCTGGCCACCGGGGCCACGACCGACATTGGCGCCACGACCGCCGGCACGCTGGCCTTTGGTTCCGCGGAAGCGATTTTCAATACCAACAGTGGTTCGACCCTGACCGTCGCCAGCGTCATCACCGGCAGCGGCGGCCTGACCAAGGCCGGCACCGGCACGCTGATACTCAATGGCGCGATGAGTGGTTTTACCGGCGCGACCACCTTGCTGGGCGGCACGCTTAATTTGGGCGCCAACTCGTGGACCACGACGAACCTGAGCCTGACGGGTTTGACGACCGGAACGGTGGCCATCACCGGCAGCGGCACCCTGACGGTCACCGGGGCCGGCGGCGTGGATCTTTCGCCCGCCGCCGGGGCTACGGCGGCAACAACTGTGGATCTCAGCGGCCTGACTGCCTTTACCTATAACCAGTCCGGGCAGCCGTTCAGTTTCAATGGCGAGTATAATGCCAACTCCACGCTCAAACTGGCGGCGACCAACACGATCACGGCCAGCACGATCAATATCGCTACCGGCGGCTTGGCGGGCGTGGCGAATGGGGTAACCACAACCGTATTGCTTGGGCAAAACAATAGCTTCAATACGGCTACTTTCCAACTCGGCAACTACCATAACACGGCCGCAACCGTCCAATTCGCCAGCACTGGAACCCTGACCCTCCGCGGCACGGGCGGCGGCACCACCTCCGCAACGAACCTCAACGTCGGGTCCAACAGCAACGGCGCCGCCCCCGGCAATTTCACGCTCGACACGACGGGAGGCGCAGGCGGTACTGGCGTCATCGACGCCATCGTCACCAACCTTTACGTGGTTAACAGCTTAAATGCAACCTACACGGCCACCTTCAGCATGGCCAATGGCACGGTCAACGCCGGCACCATTTGGGCTAATTCTTACAGTGGCACCGGAACCTATACAACTACAGCTATCTTTAATCAGAACGCGGGAACCGTGCTGACCGGCACCCTGAACTTCAACAAGAACGCTCAAGTTCAGACGGGCGCGGCGTCTACATTCTATTCCACCTACAATCTTGGCCCGTCCAGTGGTACCGCAACGGCGGGCCTCCTAAGCGCGCAGACGATCTCCATGGCCACCACGGTGGCTACCAATACGGCCAGTTGGGCTACGCTCAACTTCTACAACGGCACCATCGAGAACTATGAGCCGACGCTGGCGCAGGGCAGTCTGGCCGCCAACGCACGCAACGGCGCGACCGCGCAGAACCTGACCATCGCGGGCTTTACCGGCGGCGGTACGGCGGTTGACAGCTTGACGCTCAACATCGCCCTGGCCGCTACCGGCACGCACAATTTCTACGCCGAAAACGGCTACTCGATCACCGAGCAGTCCACCGCCATGATCACCGGCGCCGGCGGCCTGACAGCCAACGGACCCGGCACGGTCATCCTTCAGGGTTCCAACAGCTACAGCGGCGGGACCACCGTCAGTGCCGGCACGGTGTTGTTTCAATACAGCAACTCCAAACCCACCACGGGAACGGTGACCGTTAGCGCGGGCGCCACGCTCGGCCTCGGCCTGAGCGGCACGGGTGCTTTTACGACCACCGATGTGGGCAACCTGTTCGCCAGCAATTTCACCGGCAATGTGGTCAATGTGAGCATGGCTTCGACTTCCAACGTCGGCCTTGACACCACGAACGGCAACGTCACGTATGCGGGTCCCATTGGCTCTTCTACGTACGGTCTGGTCAAACTCGGCGCCAACACGCTGACCCTCTCGGGTTCCAACAGCTACAGCGGCGGGACCACGCTCGCCGGCACGGGCACTCTCAACGTCACCAACTCCAGCGCCCTGGGCAGCGGTACGCTCTATTTGCAATCTGCACAAGCCGGGACCAGCGTAACGCTGGGAATTAGCGGTGGCATTACGCTGGCCAACCCGATCGCGATCACGGACAGCACAGGCCGCGAGAACATCACCGTTTCCGGCACGGGTAATAACAGCCTCACCGGGGGGATTACCAGCACCAGTGGGAGCAACCAGATTATTATCGCCGATAGTTCATCCAGCGGCAATTTGACGGTCTCGGGAGGAGTCTCTGGTGCGAATTTCTCGGGCGCCTTGTCCTTCCGCGGCAGCTCGTCCGGGCAAGGGTTGATGAACGGCGTGATCAACGTGAGCGGCGAGGTTAATAACAACGGATCGACCAACTGGACGTTCAACACCGCAGGCAGCACCTGGAGCGCATTTTCCTTCTATGGCGCGGGCAGCGCCAACCTGGGCGCGACCAACGCTTTTCCCACCGGCTCGCCCGTGCACTACACAAACACTTCGACTGGTACGCTGAACCTCAACGGCTATAACCAGACGGTGGGCGGCATTTATTCGGACACGATCAGCACCGGCAACGGCGGGATCATCACCAACACCAACACCTACACCACCACCGGCTACGGACAAGACGCAGTCTCCGTCCTGACCGTGAATGTTGTGGGCCAAAACCGCACCTACCTCGGCAGCATCGTTGACGGCAGCCGCCAGGTCGCGCTGGTGGTGAACAACACGGGGGCCTACTCCCAGACCCTCTCCGGCTCCAACACCTACACGGGCGGCACCAGCATCACCGCTGGCACCCTAAACCTCAACGGTGGGACCCTGGGCGGTGGCGCCAGCGGTGGCACGGCGATCACCGTCAGCGGCACCTTCACGGAAGATGCGGCCGGTATCATTGCCGGCGCGTCGAGCTTTGCCATGAACGCCGCCGGCAATACCTCCACGCTCGCGGGCGCCAACACCTACACCGGCGTGACGACCGTTTCGGCCGGCACGCTCTCCACGGGCAGTGCCGGCAGCTTTGCCCTCGGCGGTTCGAACAGCTTTATCGGCGCCTCATCCAACGCCGCGGCCAACCTGGTGTTGAATGGCGGCACCCTGCAATACGCCAATACCGGCGCCGCACAAACGACGGACCGCCTGTTCACGATGACCGGCGGCCTGACCACGTCGGCCCTGGATGCCTCGGGCTCCAACTCGATTACCTTCAGCAATACAGGCAGTATCGCGTTTACCGGCACCAATACGACGCAAACCTTGAACCTCACGGGCACCGGTACGGGCCTATTGAATTCCATCATTGCCGATAATGGTGGCACCGGGGGCGCCACGGCGGTGACCAAGAGCGGCACGGGCACATGGACCCTCGCCGGCTCCAACTCCTACAGCGGCAGTACCACGATCAACGCCGGCACGCTGACCATGACCGGCGGTTCGCCGTCGGGCACTCCGGTAACCTTGGCCGGCTCCGTGACGGGCGCCGGAACGCTGGTTATTGGCAACGGCACAACCGGCACATATGTGTCTTTAAACGGCAGCACCAACACCTATACCGTCAGCAATATTGTCCTGAATGCCAACGCCAGATTTGATATTTGGGGGGCGAGTTCTCCCACGACAAACCTAACCGGCGCCATAACCCTCAACGGGGGCACGCTGGCCCCGCGATCGCACGCTATAATCTATGGCGGTAACATCACCGTGAACAACGATGTCCAGCTCGGTGCGGGCTCTGGCATCGGTGCCACCTTCAACGGCACAACGTTCGATCTCGGCGGCGCCACGCGTACCCTGACCTTTTCTGCCGGCGGCAACCCCACGGTATCCATCTCCAACGTGATTCAAAATGGCGGCCTTAACCTGGTTACGTCCTCAACTACGATCGCGTTCCAGTTTTCCGGGGCCAACACCTACAGCGGCAATACCAAGATCACTACCGGCGCGCTGACGTTGACTAACAACCTGGCCCTCCAGAATAGTGCCATCGATACCTCCGGCACCGGCACGATCACCCTGAGCGGCATTACCACCCCGACCTTCGGCGGCCTGGTGGACGGCACCGGGCCGCACGCGCTGGCCACGGTAATCACCACCGGCTACAGCAGCATGACCGGGATTACGCTTAATCCGGGTTCCAGCGTCAACAATACTTATTCGGGCGTCATCGCCGACGGCCACGCGAACATGACCCTTACCAAGACCGGCGCCGGCACGCAGACCCTCGCTGGCTCAAACACCTACACCGGGGGCACGGCGGTTACCGCCGGCACGTTCAACCTCACCGGTTCGCTCAACGGATCGAGCGCTGCAACCAGCGGCACCGGCATCTTCACCGAGTCTGCGACTGGTGTTATCGCCGGCAGCGGTATCACCTTCACGCAAGGCGGCAGCGGCACTTCCATTCTGGCCGGCTCCAACACCTTTGCCGGCGGCACGACCATCAATGCCGGGAGCACCCTGCAAATCGGCAACGGTGGCAGCACGGGCGCGCTCTCGTCCTCGACAGCGACCAGCAACGTCATCCTCGATAACGGCAACCTGACCTTCAACCGTAACAACACCGTCACGCAAGGCCTCGATTTCAGCGGCAGCGCCATCACCGGTACCGGCAGCCTCACCCAAGCCGGCACGGGTACGTTAATCCTGACGGGTTCCCACAGCTACTCCGGCCCCACCACCATCAGCGCCGGCAAACTGATCCTGGACCACAGTGCCAGCAACACCGGCGCCCTGGGCGAAACCGCGGTGAGCCTGACTGCCGGCGGTACCGTCCTGGCGATCAAAGGCACGACCAACATTGGCACCACCAGTGCGGCCAGCTTGAATCTTGGTTCGGGCACCCTGGATCTGCGCGACGCCAGCATCAACAGCCTGTCCATCGGCGGCAATCTGACGCTCAACAATTCCGCGATCGATCTGGACCTCAGTAATACCGGCGCCACAGGCACCTGCGATTCGTTGGTCGTTCACGGAGCCGCCAGCCCCACCGGCACCACCACCATCAACCTGAACCTGCTGGGCACCCTGGTGGCGGGCAATTACACGATCATCTCTGCGACCGGTGGCCTGGGCAGCGGATTTACCATTGGCACGACGCCGGCGGGGCGCAATTCGTTTGCCTTGAGCAGTTCCAGCGCCACCGCCGAAGTGTTAACGGTAAGCACTGCCGCCGCCCAACCGAGCGTTTACTGGACCGGCAGCGCCAGCAACGCCGGCAGCGATACCGCCAACCTCTGGGCTTTTGGCACCACCCTCATCAACTGGTCTACGGACCCTGCTGGCAGCACCCCTGCCACCCAGGTTCCCGGCGCCATCTCGGATGTCACCTTCGCCGCGACCAATGCCACGCCGGTCAGCGGCACCGTTAATACGCAATTGGATGCCGCCTACACGATCAAGGGCTTAACGGTCAACACCGCCGGCACCACGCAGACCATCAATGGCGTGGGTATCGATCTGCACGGCAATACCCTGACCATCGGCAGCGCGGCTAATGGGGTGGACGGCTTAATCGTGACCAGCGGCGCCCTGACGATCAACGACAGTGTGGGTGGCGGCAGCGTGCTCCTGGGGGCCAGCCAGACCTGGGCGAACAACGCGGCCCAAAACCTGATCGTGAGCACGGCCGTCAGTGGCGATGCGAACTTGGGCACCACGCAGACCCTGACGCTGGCCGGCACCGGCAGCGGCGGCGTAACCTTTGGCGGAAACCTGACTGACAGCGGATTTGGCGGCAAGCTGGCGTTGGTCTTCAACCAGGCCGGCGTGACGACCCTCTTGGGCAGCAACACGTTTACCGGTGGCGTAACGATTCAGAGCGGCACGGTGAAAATGGGCAGCGCCACCGCGCTCAACACGCCCGCCAACACGCTCGTCTTTGACACCGGGAGCACCGGCAAGTTGCAACTTTATGGCAACAGCATCACCGTATCGAGCCTCAATACCACCGCTACCGGCGCGACGATTGAGAACGGCTTGACGAGCACCACCTCCGTCCTTACCGACACCACCACCGGCACCGATACCTTCCAGGGCACGTTGCAGAATGGCGCGGCGGGTACCCTGGCCCTGGCCCTGACCGGCAGCGGCACGCTCAACGTCACCGGCGCCAACACCTATACCGGCGGCACCAGCATCGCGGCCGGCCTGGTTTCCTTTGGTGCCACGGGCCTGGGCACCACCGGCGCGATTACCATGGGCGGCGGCACGCTCCAGTGGAAGACCGGCAACACGCTGGATCTCTCCAGCCGGCTGACCCTGGTTAACGGCAAGACGGCGGTCCTGGATATCGGCAGCAACAACGTCACCTTCGGCACCGCCTTTGGCGGCAGCACCAGCGGATCGCTGGTCAAACTCGGCAGCGGCACCCTGACCCTGACCTCCAATGCCAGTACCTACACCGGCGGAACCACCATCAATGGCGGCACGATCAATATCACCGCCGACGGTAGCGACACCGCCTCGGCCCTGGGGGTGGCCCACCCACTGGTCGTCAACAGCGGCGGGATCATACGCCTTGCTCATTACGATTCCCTGGGCTACTACGGCGGGAACCCCAGCCCCATGATTCTTAGCGGCGGCATCATGACGATTGCCGCCGGCTTCCATGGCTCGGTGGCCAATTTCGGCATCACCCTTAACGGCGGCACCATCACGGCGGAAGGCCCTGGTGACGCCTACCCCGGCAACGCCAACTACATTTTTGACGGGACCATCACCACGCTGGCCAACGCCACCACCACCTCGGTCATCAGCGGCTACGGGGTGGAGTTGCGCAACGGCGGCATCTTCAACGTGGCCGACGGTGCGGTGACGACGGACTTGCTGGTCTCCACTGCGTTGGACAGTGGCGCGGTCATCAAGACCGGTGCCGGTCTGATGCAACTTACCGGCTCCAACACCTATACCGGCGGCACCACCATCAGCGCCGGCACCCTGAGTGCCAGCAACATTGTTGTCGGTAGTAACAACTACAGCAACCTGGGTTATGCCACCAGCCCCGTGGTGCTCAGCGATGGCACCTATACCGGCATCCTGTCCTACACCGGCACCACCGCCACCTACACCCGCGGCTTTACCGTCAACGCCGGCGGCGGCGAAGTGGATGTCACCACCGCCGGCCAGACCCTGACCATTGGCACCGGTAACATCACCGGCACGGGCCTGCTGACCCTGGGTGGGGCCGGCAATACCATCGTCAATAGCGTCATCGGCACCGGCAGCGGCGGGCTGACCAAGAACGGCACCGGCACCGTGACCCTCACCGGCTCGAACACCTATACCGGTACGACCACCGTTAACCAGGGCGAACTGGACCTGGCCAGCAGCGGCCTAGCCATCCCCAGCGCCACCCTGATCGTCGGCAATGGGCTCCATGCCCCGCAATCCGATATCCTTAAACTCCTGGGCGACAACCAGATCCTGGGCACCGCCGCCGTCGCGATCAACGGCACCGACGGCAAGTTCGACCTCAACGGCTACAGCCAAACCATTGCGTCGCTGGCCGACACCGGCACGTTCACGCCGGGTGGCAGCACCGTGAACCTGGGCGGCGGCAGCCTGACGGTGACCGGCGGCACCAGCACCACCTATAGCGGTGGCCTCACCGATACGGGTTCCGGCACCCTGATCAAGGGCACCGGCAGCGGCACCTTGACCTTGGCCGGCGGCAGCCTCTCCTTCGGCAACGCGGTCGTCAATGGCGGCAAGTTGAACTTCGGGGCCACCGCCGGCACGGTTACCTTGGGCACGCTGTCTGGCACCACCAGCTTTGGCGCCGGGGCCAACGTGGGGGGCACCCTTAGTCAAGGCACTATCAGCGTGGCCGGCAACGGCACGTTTGGCACCTTGGCCGGTGCGTCCTTAAGCATTACCGGCAATGGCACGCTGACCACTGTTTCCAGCGGCAGCCTGACCGTCGGCGGGACCAGCACCATCACCACCGTTTCGGGCGGTACGCTCAACCTCAACGGCGCGACGGCCGGCATAAGCACCCTCACGGGCAGCGGCGCGATCACCCTGGGTAGCAGCACCGTCCTGAGCGTCGGCGATACCGCCAGCAATACCTTCAGCGGTACGATTTCCGGCGCCGGCAGCCTTATCAAGACCAACTCCGGCACCCTGATCCTCAGCGGCTCCAACAGCTACGGCGGCGGGACGACCGTGAGCGCCGGCACGCTGGCGCTTGGCAACGCGACGGCACTGGGTGCCAGCAGCGGGGCGGTGAGCGTTGCCACCGGCGCCGTGCTGGACTTGAACGGTATGACGCTGACCAACACCAACGCCCTGACCCTTAACGGCACGGGTATTTCCGGCGGAGGGGCGTTGACCAACAGCAGTGTCGCACCGGCCGGTTACGCCGGCCCGGTCACACTGGGCAGCGCGGGCGCCTTGATTGGCGGCACCGGAACGATTGCGCTGACCAACACCGGTGCGCTCGGCGGCGCGGGTTATAACCTGACGCTCAACGGTGCCGGCGGCAGCATTGCCGGCAGCATCGCCACGGGCACTGGAACGGTGACCGTGAACGCCGGCGGCACGTGGATCCTCTCTGGCGCGAGCACCTACACCGGCGGCACGGCGGTTACCGCCGGCACACTCAACCTCACCGGTTCGCTCAGCGCATCGAGCGTTTCGACCAGCGGCACCGGCATCTTCACCGAGTCTGCCACCGGGGTCATCGCCGGCAGCGGTATCACCTTCACGCAAGGCAGCAGCGGCACTTCCATTCTGGCCGGCTCCAACACCTACACGGGCACCACGACCATCAATGCCGGGGGTATCCTGCAAATCGGCAACGGTAGCACGGCCGGATCGCTCTCGACTAGCAGCGCCATCCTCGATAACGGCAACCTGACCTTCAACCGTAACAACACCGTCACGCAAGGCCTCGATTTCAGCGGCAGCGCCATCACCGGTACCGGTAGCCTCACCCAGGCCGGCACGGGTACGTTAATCCTGACGGGTTCCAACAGCTACTCCGGCGGCACCACCATCAACTCCAGCACCCTGCAACTTGGCAATGGCGGAACGACCGGGTCGCTGGCGGCCACCAGCGTCATCACCGACAGCGGCACCTTGATTTTCAACCGCAGCAACACGGTCACGCAAGGCACCGATTTCGGCACCATTACCGGCACCGGTGGGAACCTGATTCAGTCCGGCAGTGGCAATCTGATTCTGGCCGGATCCAACGCCTACAGCGGCATTACCACCGTCAACAGCGGCATGTTAAGCGTCAGCAACCTGGCGGGCGCCGCGGGCACCAACGATTCCCTCGGGGTCTTCAGCAGCGCCAACACGCAGTTGCTATTGAATGGCGGCACCCTCGATTACACCGGCACCGACGTGGTGACCCATCGCACTTTCAGCCTCAACGATACCGGCAGCGCCGGGGCCGTAACGATCACGTCCACCGGCGGGGCGCTGAATTTCTCTCCGGCCGATATCACCGCCATCAACACCCCCACTGGTGCGACCATCCTGACCCTGGCCGGCGACGGCACTGCGGCCAACACCCTGGGCCTCAAACTCAGTGATACGGGCACGGCGGCGGCGGTTTCCTTGGTTAAGGCCGGCAGCGGCACATGGATTCTCGCCGCCGGCATCGACAATGCTTCCGTCCACGCGCCGGGCCTCTGGCGCGGCAACACCACCATCAGCGCCGGGACACTGCAATTGGGCGCCACCGAGGCCCTGCCGAGCCTGAGCACCTTCAAAGAAAACAAGAGTTTGGGTACCAACGGCAATGTCCTGCTCGCCAGCGGTGCGACCCTGGATCTCCACGGCTATGGCAATACCATCAACGGGCTGGGCGATGCGGGCCCCGTGGATGCGGCCCACCCCAGTTGGATCACCAATTTGCAGGCCAACTCCACCGCCCTGCTGGCGGTGGGTGATAACGACCAAACCACCACTTTCAGCGGCGTAATCCAGAATGGCGCTACGGTCAGTAATGGCGTGGTCGCCCTGGCCAAGATGGGCGCCGGCACCCTGACCCTGAACGGGAGCAACAGCTACAGCGGCGGCACGACCATTCAAAACGGGACGGTGGTGCTGGGCGCCGCTGGGGCCTTGCCCAGTGGCACCGCCCTGGTTATGAGTCCGACGACCAATACCGGCGGGAACACTCCCACCTTGGACCTGGGCGGGCAGCATTTGTCCGTGAGCACGCTGAACGGCACAACGGCCGCCAGCGCGGCGGTGCCGCTCGGATACGACCACATCGTCGTTGAGGGCTGGAATTACAAGGCGGGCGGCATTTTCACGCATACCCCGCCGTCTGGTGGCGATGTCATCGAACTGCTCGATGGCAGCGGCAAGCCCGTAATGCCCACTGGCTTACTGGTGGGCCAGAGCTTCACCTCGCCGGACTACGCGAGTGGCACGACCATCGCGGCCATCTCGGGGCTCTACGTGCAATTGTCCAGCAGTTTCACCGGTTCCACCATCGTCAATTATCAGCCCGTGAACAGCAGCGGCACTTTCGGCGGCGTTAGCGCCGGCACGAGCAGCAATACCCCGATCGTCAGCAACAATGGAACCAACGCCGCGCTCCTGACGGTGGGCACCGGTGTCAGCGGCAACAGCAGCACCTATGCCGGGGTGATTCAAGACGGCACCGCCGCCGTGGCCCTGGAACTTACCGGCTCCAACCGCCTCACGCTTACCGGCTCGAACACCTTCACCGGCGGCACGACCATCGGCACCGGCAGCACGCTGCTCATCGGCGATGGGGTCACCAATGGTTCCCGCATCGCCGGGAACATCTCCGATAACGGAACCTTGACGGTCAACACGCCCGCCGGCGATCCTTGGACCTATAGCGGAACTATCAGCGGCGACGGCGTGCTGAACCTCACTGGCGGCACGCTCAAGGTTACCGGAACGCTGGCCAACAATCAGGCCGACCACATAATCCTGGGCACGTCGATTACCGCCCCAACCAGCTTTACCAGCAATACGCCGGCCATCACCCGCACCTTCGCCCAAGGTGCGTACTATGCCAACATCGGATCGTCAATCAATACCGATCGGCAGACCACCGCCAGCTTGTTGGCCGGAACCATTGTCCAAGGTAACAGTGACAACAGCGGCAACGCTGTGAACCTGAGCATGGCGTGGCGCACGCCCACCACCGGCGAGAGCTTCCTCTTCAGCGATGTGGTACGCCTGACCGGCATGACCTTCAACAGCACCACCCACCAGACCGATGACTTCGTGCTGGCGATGAGTTACGACCCGAACCAGGCCGGCGCCGGCAGTCCCCTCTTCCTGGGCACCTTCGTGGGCAATGGCTGGGTGAGCGCCGTGAGCCAGAACATCGGGGCTGGCGAGTATGCCGGACGCTACACCTACTCGTGGCAGACGTTCCTGGATAACCACACCGGCGCGACGTTGGCGCAGGACCTGGGGGCCTACGGTATCGACTTAAGCGGCCATACCGTCTGGGCGGTGCTGGACCACAACAGCGACTTCGCCGTGATCCCCGAACCGACGAGTTTAGGATTGCTGGGATTGGGAGCCTTGGGATTGTTGGCACGGAAACGGAGGAAAGTGGTTGGTTGATAGTCGTTAGTTGTTAGTTGATAGTTGTTAATACGCGGGCCCTGAGGCCCAATGCCCGGGGCTCGTTTCGTAAATGGTGGCGCAACCGCCCGTTTGGAGTTCTGCCGGCTCTGTTGAAACCCTGCAAGTGACGAGCCGATGCGGGAAAGACGAATGTTTGGAGTTCCGCCTTTAGGCCAAGACCGTCCAATGGTCGTTTTGAAAAAGTGAGCCTCCCTGCCATCATGGAGATGTTGTAAGTCCCGTGTAGCAGGGAGG
>Ga0316217_10000875_pt1 | contig 41068 bp, 34 predicted proteins | sample 1anoAmetaG_FD_203633 | JGI IMG/M metagenome (GOLD analysis project Ga0316217, IMG submission 203633) | Freshwater microbial communities from Trout Bog Lake, Wisconsin, USA - 1anoA | ecosystem: Environmental > Aquatic > Freshwater > Lake > Hypolimnion/Profundal zone | place: USA: Wisconsin...
TGCATTATCTACTTAAGTTATATTTTTATTTATATCACACACTAAACCTCCATCTCATATAATTCGAAACATCAGAGATTTGCAGAGGTCAAGAAATTACAGGAAAAAATCATCTTTGACCTTAGTACTCTTTGTCGTCCGAAAAGTATGAAAAGGGATGGAGTTAATTATTGAAGAGTGGTTTCTAAGATACACAGATGATTGCAATGAGGAACTTATCCAGTCATGATTCATAACTTATTCCTCGAAGTTTAGCCACAATTCTAAAACAATTTCGGCCTGTAAATTCTTTCTTTTTGTGAGCTCAAGCTTGAGTACTTAATGATCTCCTCTGCCTCCTAAGAAGCAGTGAATGATTATGTAAATAATGAAATCAATCAACTATAAGAATTGATTTATTCAAGGGTTGTTGTAGTTGGGAGAAGAAATTAGCTATATCATAAACTCAAAGATCCATGAGCTGCCTAATCGAATGCCTTACTATTTTCAGAGAATGATGATGCTCTTCATCATAAAGCTATTTAACACCTTTCTTCACACTGCCATTGTGTTCCCATCTCCTCTCCAGCCATCTGATGTACTACACACTGTATTCGGGATGGAATTGGAAAGTGATCACTCTTTGGTTATCAGAGATAAACATCTAGTTTTCGCAGCCTGAACTAAATGCAATGTTTTTGAAGCCTTTGGGAACTTCGGTCACATAGTCAGAATGGAATTCATATACTCTCATTTTGCCTGTGTTGATTTTGGACATTTCTTTGAGATAAGGGACATGAGCCAAAACCTGTGAGTCCAAAGTCAAATTTTCCAAACTTCTCATCTGTTTCCTTTTCTCAACTTTGATGCCATAGGCATACGAAATGAGCTGATGTCCGAAGCAACTAGCTACAACCTTCAACTCAGGCTTCAATGCGAAAGCTTGGATGAGATTGTTTGAGAAAGTTCTGATATTCTGGTGCATATTGTTGACGGAATAGGAACTGCCTGTGAGAATGATAGTCTCAAAGGAAACGATGTCTTCGGGGGTGGGTACCTCTCCTTTCAGTATCTTAAAGCTAGTCCATCTGTCTCCCTTTTTATAGAAAACCCCTGAGAAGAGACAATCCAGATTTATCTTGGGGGCAGTTTTATCAGGGTCAGTAACAGAAACACTAAAATTGATGATAGCTATCTATCTCAGCTGGCCCCCGCTGGTTTAATTTTATTTAACGCCATAGATGGTCTACAAAATGAACTGCTTGACATCTGTGGCCGTGCTACTCAGATCATACTCCGCGAACTTGCCACTTTTCTTCACCAGCTCGGCATAACTGAGCGTAATTGGGCTTATAAGAACCGCTTAGTCTTTAACCACCACGATTGAATCCTGGGCTACAAGCTAGAAGAGATAGTCGCACCAAACCTAGACATAATCCTCAGAGGGACGCAGCCCGGGGCAGAGGGTCTTGCCATTGTGCCTGTCTTTCGCCCTCTCGTGCTAGTTTACCACGCTTTATGGGTAGAGCTTTAGGACGGAGCTTAAGTATACGGCGAGGGAAATAACAAAAGAGCCTGAAGATTATAGGGAGTTAGTCACACTCGCATTCAGGGTTAGTAGTTTTTCTTCATGGACGAAGCAAATCTTCGATTTTTGGACCATTAATATTGAGTTTTATTTCTATTATTATAGCAGCCCCATTAAGCAAAGAAATAAAATAGGGCAGTTATGCTCTTCAGGAAAAATATATGACCAAACACCAAAGAATTACAGCTAAGTTCTGCATTTTTTTCCAGGTCATACGTTTCATTTCACTCTGAAATCCACAAAAAACCTACAGTTAGAAATACAAACATGTGTTCGAAATCACAAAAAAAGAAGAAGAAAAATTAAATGATGTGACTTGCTTAGTTTTTCTACCCTAAAATCCGCAGTTCGAACCGCAGGCATCGTCCTTGATAGTAGTCTTTTGATCATAAGCAAAGAGAATTTTGATAAGAAAGAGATATCGCTATGGGATAAATTGGAAATAAAAACTATATTTAGTGCTAAAGCCTAAAGCCTGAATTTTTTGAGCATATTACTTGAATTGGTTCTTATTTTTACTTCTTCTTTTTTGCCATAAACATGCAACCAATACGAATTTTTGTTTTTCGCTGACTGCTTTAGTTTATTTGTAAGCACGGAAATTATTAGTTGCTAGACTCTACTATTTGATAATTACGATTTTATCATAATTTTCGCTAATATTTTCTTACAGATAATCTCAATAAAAATGGGATGTGTAACGTCTGACGGGGCAAGCCAACCGAAGAAAAGGTCTTCCACTGACCTTGCATTGGGTCGGAGCAGCATTGGAAACCAAAACTTGAGCGATGCCGAACTAGTGCGCAAGAAAGATGAACAAAAAGAAGTGATAAAACTGGCTAAAACAGTCGAGGAAATGAATAAAAAATTAGAAGAGCAAAACGCACAATTGCAGAAACTGAAGAAATAGAATTAGATCGTCAAAAAGCAATCAAAGGACTCCATCGAAGAAAAGGAGATCAAGATAAAGCTGATAGAGGATGAAAAAAATAGAGAAATCTAGAGGCTGAGGAAGGAACTCTAGAAATAAAAACTGAAAAAGAACTAGAAGCCAGAAGATAAAGGTATGTTCTTAGTAATTTAGCGGTTTCGCCCATACTAGCTAACCAAAAGTAACAGAAGCCTATTGGCCTGACCTCGCTCTAAAGCCATAAATCTCTGTGCGACTAATGCTTTTACAAGCTACCCAGACACATAGTAGTAAACAGCAACCAGTCAGAATGCTACGGTTGCAAAGGATACGGCCTAGTTCTGGATAGATTCCCCTATGGAGCAAATCCTTCATGCTAGAAATCTCTGTGCTTTACGAAGGGTTGGGACAAGGTGAAGTGCCTGAAAGTCTGCAAATCATGCAATGGGAAAGGATTTCAGGAACTGAAGATCTACTATCCTCGGAATTATTGAGCAATTCGTCATAAACATCCAAAGAATGGGATTGATGTTTTTAGTTGCCTGCTTTATTTTATTGAATTGCCGGAAATTATCAGGAAACTGTACTTTACTAAGAAAAAAGTATTAATGATTTTAAGTAATACTTTTAAACTCAATAAATGGGATGCGGATCCTCCGATGAGGCTAGCCCCTCAAACAAAAAACTGTCCTAAAACTTGAATTTGGATCGCAACAGTAAGGAAAGCTCAGAACTCAATGATGCCGATCGAATGCGTAAGAAGGATAGAAAAAAATAATTAGAAAGATAACTATAGGAAAAAGACAAGCAAAAGCAACGATAAGAAAAAGACGGAAAATTGCTGTAAATGAAGAAGCTTTAGAAATAGAAGTCGAGGACTAATTAGAAGTTGGGAGCATATCGTAACACGACTCATTTTTGATTTAGTTATAGTTCTTTACTTTTTGATGCGAGCTTATCTCAACTTGATGCTCTGTTATTCTTAATACATTATACTTACCGCGAAATTTATACTAAAGCATTTCCAAGTACGAAAACCTTCAAAATTAAGAGAAAATGAATAATTGCAGCAAATAATCACTTTTTGTTTCAAAATTGGTTTTGCCTGCAATAAAAATTATTGGGCTGTTTTCTCGTTCAAACAGTATAATTCAAATTGATTATTTGAAAATGGACAATGTAAGCGAATGGCAGCACCCTTTCGTCGACGTCTTCAAAAAATACGACACTTTCGACGCCCCCAAAAGCTACAAAGGCTCAGTCACCATCATCCACGTACCTCCCCACCCATCAAGGACCCAACCATTGCCCGCAAATCCTTCAAAATCACAGGCTCCATCCTCTCAAACAACACAGTGACCATTCCAGACCCTACAGGAGAGGTAAAGTACAGCAACCTTGTTGGCAGATACGTAATTAGATTACTAGTTAGCTTTATATTGAGTTTTTGGCTGCCCCTTAGAAATACTTCTGCATACACTTTGAGATAGGGATCAAGGATAGGGAGCCAGGGGTGAGGTTCACCTTCACTAATATGGAAAAACAGTATACCATTGCGGGGGGAAATGTAATCATCAGCTTAGTTAGACTTTGAAGATTCCTTTCCAAAGCTAAGGTAGAAACCTATGGACTATTGCCTGCATCGACATTGAGCACCACCTTTAAAATTTTGGTCTATTCACTAAAGGAGCCATAAACAATTTCACAGGTGTGCATACTCTTCGAGGAATCCAAATCTGTTCAAATTTGACAATCCGAGGAATCTACACAAGCTCCAACGTTTATGACTGGAACAGTCTGCCCAAAGAAATGGCCTTCAAACTTATCAAAGGCGGCAGGTGGGAATAAAACTACAACTTCATCTACTATCCTCCTTCGATTGACCCTGTCTAGATAAGAAGGAAACTTAAGTAGTCTGAGGTTGAGCCTCCCAAGGAGTTTCCCAATAGTATTGTGGAGAGGGATGAGATCAACACAAGCAAGAAGCTTAAAAACGCCAATCTCTCTTCCATCAATTAGTCCAATCGACCTCAAGTTGGAGTTTTACCCTCCTAGTCCTTCTTAGAACTGGGCACTGCTTTTTCTTTCAGCTCTCTTCACAACCCTGATCTTATCTTCAAAAACCAAAAGGTTTACTACTCTGCAGGGAGCATTCTAGTGCGCAGAGATATCAATACAGGAGAGCAGTTGTTTATGCAAGGTCATACAGACTACATAGTTGCCATGGATTCACATGAAGACTGGCTTGTGACTGTGCAGGAAGGAGCCAAATCTTCCGTAAGAATCTGGATCGACCACAAATGCATCTGCAGCTTCCAATGCCCTTACTAAAAAGTGCAACAAATCAGACTAAGCCACAAAAAGCATCTAGTGATGGTGGGACTAGACCCCTACAAAAGACAAACAGTCCTGGTGTTTGACATCAGCGACATCTAGACCACAAGAAAGCCAACCCTTCTAGCCAAGCAGATAAGTGATTTCAACATCCTGACCATCAAGTTCAGTCCAGTCTAAACTGATAAGTTGGTCTCCTGCGGCAAGGAAAACATCAGGTTCTGGAGAGTCAAAAACCAACATCTACCCGGCTCACCTGTCGTGCTCAACCACCACGCCAGAAACACAGTTTTTACGGTCCTTGACTTTTAGTACTCCTACGATGACCCCAATCCTTTGAAGCAGCGCTCTGAAATCAAGAGAGTCTATGTGGGCTCTCAAAACGGCTTGTTGTTCCAAATAAACTACACCACTCATTAGTTGGAAGAAGTCTACAAACTGCACGATAACTCAGCCATCAGCAGCCTAGTAGTTAGCTCAGGCTTTTGCGTGACTGGTGGCGAAGATCAGCTACTTCGAGTCTGGCAAATGGATTTCAGCTAGTACATCCTCTAAGCCAACAACGACGGAGTAGTTACCAGCTTGGCCCTGTCTGAAGATGCTTCTGAAGTTGCCTGCGGTACCTCCACTGGGGTGCTGTCTATACTGGATCTAACCAACAATAACTATCGTACTATTGTACGCTCTCATACAGAGAATGTGCAGCAAATTGTTTATCATCCCTACTGCAACAATATGATCACTCTCAGCAGTGATTTAACTATCAGACTTTGGGATCTTTAGAAGCTTGAGCAGACCTATGAATTCAGTTATCCTTCCAATGATAATTGTCTTTGCTTGGCTCCCAACCCCCTATCTTTATTTTTCGCAGCTGGCTTCCAATCCGGAGTTCTACGCATCTTTGATATCTAGAATACAAGCGTCTGCTAAGAAATAAAGCATCACTAAAACCCAATTATCCATATTGAGTACAGCCCAGATGGCCGATATTTAGCAGTTTTGTAGTAAAAGCTGAACATGCTTTACTCACCTCTGCATTCGCATCAGCCCATCAAACATCTGCCCAACTAGATACCTTCCAAATATAAGCATTCGTCTTTTTCTGAAGACTCTGAAGTGATTGCAATTATTGGAGATAGTGGCACCCATATCAATCTTTGGCAGCTGAGAAGCTTACAACTATTGGGCAAAATCTTTACAGGGAAAATCGTCAAGAAGCTAAAATACTAGGGTTAGAAATTGTGGGTCATATTTGAAGACACCTCAATCAGAAGATACAACACCTTAAAAATGACGATAGAGGTCTAAATGCAAGCCTTACATCGAAGCAGACTGAACGCAGTAGACTTCTAGCTCGAAAGCCACTTACTGTTCAGTGTAGGCGACGATTCCTTTGTCAAGGTATGGGACTACTCGTTCTTAAGATAGCCACATCAAGTCTATATCGGTCACGCCAAAAACATCAATGATGTCTGCTACAAAAATGGCAAACTGTGGACTGTAGGCTCCGAAGGCATCCTTGTCTGGAACTTCAAGTAGCAAGGGGAGAAGTTCATTTAGCCCCCTATTTTCGCCAAGGAAAAGAAGGCTACGTTTATCAGAAATTCGCAACAGGCCAACAGTCTTCTGCAATAGCGATAAAGTCGTCTAAATCAGCAAGAACTCAGTAATTTAGCCAGCTAATAAAACATAATGCTGTAAACGGCCAAAGGCAGAGAGCGTTAGTAGCCTCCAGCATAAAGCAAGATAGTCTTCAGCAATTTGATCAAGAAGACCCTTGACAATAGCGAAGGTACTAAATTTGTGCCACAAAAGGTTGACAGTCTGTTCCAGCCCAAACATACCAACTTCAAAAAGACAAAAAAGAGAGAAGGCAAGCCCAAACTTACGATCAACGTTCCTTAGCAAAACATCGAGCTAGGCTTGCCTTTGAAGCATGTCTGTGCATAGAGGCTGGAGGATTGCCAACTAGAGTACGCCAGAAAGATCTAGGAAATAAAGCAGCACAGCAAAAGGTACAAGTTATAGTTTTTCATGGGGATATAGCCTGTCGCCCATGATCACGTGGTCTGGAACTTCATGTACGGATGGTACGCCTATCTCTATGATAACCTCATAATCGTAGAAAGCTTGAACAAAGTTCGCTCGCAAAGGATCATCACTATGCCTTAGAAACTAGGGTCACTGACGCTCACCAAAGACTACAAGAGACTAATTTGCTCATCAGTTTATAACTCTACGAGAAAGAACAAAGTTGAGCTGGGAGATTCAGCGTCGGGATCTGACCTTTCAGCCTCTTCTGTCTAGCAAAACGAAGAAAACAACACAGCCAACATTTACATTATTTCCAGCGACTTTTCCATAGAGAAAAAACTTTAATTCCACCCGAGAGGAGTTCAGTCGATCAAACTCAGTGAAAATGGCAAATTTATTGTTTCAATCGGCAATTTCAGAGAATGCACAGTTTGTGTTTGGGACTTCCAGTTCGGCAAACTCAAAGCTTCAAGCTACACCCTAGACAAACTGAACGACATCTCCATCCAAAAAGTAGCAGGTGAAGGAAAGCTGCTTGAATTCGCGACAGTGGGAAGAGACCAGATCCACTTTTGGAACTTCAATAAAGATGAAAAACTTGAATACTATGACGTTTTCATCAAGGGAGAGGATTAGGACGAATAGGTACCATAAATCACGTCTTGCGACTATCTCACCTATCATTAGACGAACTATTTAGTGTTTGGAACCAATAAAGGAGAACTTGGGATTGTCAATGCTCAGACCTATAAAACGACTTGGCGCAAAAAGGTCTGTAGTGCTTAGATTTTGGTGATCAGGTGCTACAATAATATGACAGTGCTTGGAGTCTAAGACGGAAATGTGTACATTTGGAACCATAATACCACACTCCTGCAAAACTAACCAACACCTAGCTTCAACAAAATCAATCTTTATTACTCAGTAAACGGGATATTCGCTGACTAATAAGGCAACGAAGGTGTAGTCAGCACTTCGTAAGGAGTCTACTACGTCAACTTTGCAGAACAGTTCCATTCGCTCCTTGTCGGTGCCCCTACATCCAAGGTCATCTTTATCAAGACAGTTAACCAATATCTGCTGACTTCTCATCAAAATGGTAGACTAAAGCTATGGAATTTGGAGACTGCTTAAGAGCTGAAGACTTACAAGTGGAAGTATCCTTGTACCTAGGCTTATTTCGATGAATCTTTGGGCAAATTGGTCTGCTTTTGTGCGAATCAAACAGTTAAATTGGTGAACTTGAAAAAGTTTACAAAATAGGAAAACTACCTGCCAGAAGATGCCAAAATCGACGGCAAAACTGATGACTATGTAATCAACTGTTCAATGGTTGCCTTTGGAGGCCGCCCCTCTCGCTGGATCTTCTACTCAAAAGGCAACGTCTTCAGCTTTGATATCGGACAATAAGGCAAGAAAAAGTCGATCAAAGGTGACAAAGTCTTAGAGCTAGGCTACAAAGTTAACGAAGTTATCGTCAATCCCTAGAAGAATCTAATAATCGCCAGTTCTTCAACCGGCACTGTATGCTCCTACAACGTTGATTACATGCAATAAGCTGAGAACGTATCTTTTGGTTTAATTTAGTAATTTGCTCTACTGATGGTAGACAGAGCCGGAATCGAATAGTTCTCGCTTGAGAAAAAGCAAAAGATTTAAGGAGCCAACTAAGAACATATGGTCAAGTTGGGTCTTTCCAAAATCTTGAATTAGACCTATCTAGCCATTTCTTTCGAGAGCCAATGCGTATACTTCAGAAATTACATGAAGAGAATTGTAAGCTTTAACTTACCTAGACCTTCCAAAGAATTTCGTTACCCAGCTTCCCTCGTTCCATCATTCTGCAGTAAAGCAAAAAGGACTCATAATTCGTTGTCGGACTAAAAGAAGGCGGAATCATGAAGATAAACACAATTGAGACCTAGCAAAGGGTAAGATACGAGGGAATAGTGAACAACTCAGTTGACCAAATAGCTATCGTCAAAAGCAAAAACTGGATAGTCTTGGGGCACCCCTCAGCCATGACCATATATTCACCTGAACAATGATATGATTTCGACCATCTTGCTTTATTTTTCTAAGCTATCAGTAATCAGCTATTTATTATATATTCTAACTTACAGAGACTATGATGAGCAGAAGTCAAAGCAGCTCCTATGAGGGGTTCAGGAGAAAGAACAGCCTTAATTCCCATTAGCCAAGTAAAAACGCCACACTCATGGAGATACAACATGCAAAGATTAAAAAAGAAGATCTGAGGCTTGTAGAGAATCTTTCAATATAACTGTAAAACATATCGAAACGGTCTCTGACTTCAAGGAGCTTTGCCTAGAATGGTATGCAGCATGCAAAATCTTGTCACTCAATAATCTACTCGAATGAATAGGCACAGTAAATGAATTATTTCAACAAAACAGAGAAAGAGATCAGTTCTTTGAAAAAAATCACTTACGAATGTGAAGATGAGCGACTTGAGTTCTCTGAAATCAAAAGATAGAAAGGGAACTTATTGGCCTTCAATCAGTTTGAGACAATCGAATAGTCAAGATCTTTCTGTTAGGAGGAAATGGTTGATGATATTTCGCCAGTGACTCTCAAACATAATCTGAGCAGCAAGAACAAGCAGCAGGACAAGAGGAACGTTAAAATTGCAGCAACTCCAAGACCTTTCAATAAAAAGGTGTCTGGACCAGGTAAAAATGACTTAGTCAACCCCAGAAAAGATAAAATGAAGCATGATCTTGGCTAACTAGAGAAAATGCAGAAATAGCTCTAAAATAAAAAAGTAATTAGAGATCATTTTGGAGCCAAACTGCTCTCCAACGGCATAGCAACACAAAGGCAAAAATAAGCTATAAGTACTCAGGTACTTAAAGACAGCCCAAAGCTCAAGCTGTTACCAACGAAAGATATCAAAGGATAAGCCTTAAAATCTAACCCTTCGAAAAGCTCCAAAAATATACCTCTAGCAAAAATAATTTAAACCACTTCCCCAATAATTTGCATATAAAAGCCTGAATAAAAGACAAGCAACTAACAAATGGTGGCAACTAGAATGCTGACAGGAAAGTAAAAGCTAACTTTGCTCAACCGTCTCGCAGAACTCCAGTCAATCATCAAAAAGAACGAAATCTGTTCCGATTCGAACGAACAGCTACTTTTCCACATGAATTCGATCTAAAGGCTAATAACCCAATGATCATCACTCATCTTTTTGCTTCTATTATTTTTATTACATGAATAAACTAGCATCAATACCGATCAACAAGTCAGACGCTCTACCCGACACAGACGAATACGAGTAGGATTACGAATCGATCAAACTTATCTCGCAAGAAATCATCTAAGAAAAGGAGGCGATCATTTAGCAGATTTACAAACAGCTCAAAGATTCCATCAAAACCATTGATTTACTGACGAGTCAGCTGGAGTCTTACAAAAAAAACTAGCCCCAATAAATCAGTCTTCCTGAGCTACAAGAAAAAGGGTTTGTGCGTAAATAGGGTTAACGTTACTTTTTCCTCGTAGATGTGACAAAAGCCATCTAAAGCAACAAATAATCAATCAAAATCGATGGCGATTTGCAAATCATCAATGAAACTTTTTCGGAAAAACTAGAAAGCAAGTTCAGGACACTTTAAAGCCGATACTCGCGAGCAATGGAACAATGTGATTTCTTCCTTAAAGCGCTTTCTGAGAAATAATAGAAAGAAGAAATTTTGAATCACTAAATCTAAACATTAAAGGAAGCAGGGAAGGAAAAAAACTCGTAAATCAATAGATTAAAGGAAGAAATATAAATGTTGTGTATCGAAAATAATTAGATCAAAAAGTAGCATTAGACTTAGAAAAGTTAGCTTTTTAATGAAAGGCAGCAGCTTTGCTTGGAGCTATCTGAGTTGAAAAAGTTTACAAACTAATCAAACGAAAGAGTACAATAAATCTGTCACTAAAATGAAGAACTATGCAAAAAAGTCACCTTACTGTAATAGAAAATCAAAGGTTTTGAGCTGTAAAAAATGGAAAGAGAGTACTTTGAATAAGATAACAACAAGTCATCCATCAAGTATATTGACAACTAGGTGCAATACCCCGAAAGAGATCTGTACTCTTTTGATAAAGAAAACCAAATTAATCTATCAAACATGCAGATTCAAACGGAAAAGCCAAGCTAAAGGTTTTTCTTAAAACCAACTTAATCATTCAACGAAAGGTTTGATAATCCAAGCTAGTAAAAGCCTATTAAGTAGGTGTTGAAAGTTATTTCTCTCGAATAATCAAGCTAATCTTTCCCTAGCAGTCCTTAGAGATTGCATAATGCCGATGATCTGAAGAAATGTCCAGATACATTTCCTGAAGCAAATACTGCGTAAAAGTTCTAAGATGATGGCAAATAAGAGATCAAAGGAAACTGTATTCTACCTGAGGTAAGGGAAATAAAGAAAGAAAAGGAAAAAGTGAGGGAAAAAGGAAAACACAGAAAGGTTATTCGTATCAACTTCTGATTTGAATTAACAGAGCATCTAAATTTTTGAGTTTATCGAACTATAAAATAATAGTAGTATCATCTTTTGAACCTTTTGTTTTCTCTGGGGCCATTACCCTTCCCATTACTTCTGCTGCCATTAAACTTTCCATTACCCTTGCCACCATTAAACTTGCCGTTACTTTTACCACCACTTCTACCCCCGCTTCTGTCACCATTTCTGCGATCGTTTCTGTCATTACCCCTGCCATTATTTCTCCCATTGCCTCTGTCATTGCCTTTACCATTAGTTCTTTTGAAAATCTTTTTTGTTTTTGGCTCGATCAGCTGTTCTCCGGTTTCATCTCTAGCTTTCTGTTGGGTCTATCTTTTCTATTTTTCTGTAACAAACCACTATTTTTTGGGTCTTGAGTAAATCTAACTTTAATGCTCCTTAAGATTATCTAACTTTTGAAGCTCCATCTCAGCTTTCCTCAACTCTCTTTCTTCCATCTATTAGCCAATAATGGCGGTTATCTATCGACTCAAACTTGCTATCGTTCTTATGTATTTTTGGACAGCTTCTTCATTTACAGTCAACTTAAACAAGCGATCCCCAGTTCTCTTGGACATTCTCTTTATTTACAAAGATTCGTTATCATTGCAAAGCGTCAAAGAAGTCCCTGAGCTTCCAGCACGTGCAGTTCTTCCAATTCTGTGGATATACTTAGTCAAATGTGAGGGTAATTAGAAGTTAACTACTGTTTTGACATGTTTGATATCTAGTCCCCTTGCAGCCAGATCAGTAGCCAGCAGATAATTGTACTTACTCTCTTTGAAATCCAAAAAAGCCTGAGTTCTTTGTGACTGGCTCAAATTACCATGCAGTTCACAAGCCTGAAGACCTAGTAACCCCATAATCATAGCAATACGATGGCACTGCCGTTTGGTCTTGAAAAAGACAATAACTTTTTATTTGTAGAGCTGATTCAGCACAGATAAGAGTACAGCCTATCTGTATTCTTCTGTGTCTTATTTGAGTTTTACGATTTGCTGATGCAGTTTTTCTGCAGTTTTCTAAATAAAGGACAATCTACGTTGTCTGGGTCAGCACTCAATCTGATAGGTTTACGAGTTGTGTCCTTAGCCAAGCGGTTGATCGAAGCATCTACAGTTGCGCTGAACAAAATTGTTTGCACTTCTTGGTTGCAGTGCTTCATGATCTCTTTCACTTCAGACTAAAACCCCAGTTCTAGAAGTTTGTCCGCCTCGTCAAAGATAAGCATCTATAAATTTTCAATTCCTATGCTTCTGGAATTCAGCAATAGATCGATAAGTCTTCCTGGAGTAGCGATGATCACTTCAGGGTTGTTACGGAGGGACACTTATTGCTTTTGGATGGAATTGGCCCCAATTACCAAAGCCGCATCCAACTTTATAAACTTGTTCAGTTTCTAGAACTATTCGTAGATTTGGATAGCTAGTTATCGGGTTGGGGTCACAATTAAGGCTCTAATGTAGCCAACAGGTGCAACGTTGTAGTAGCGTTGAAGAATAGGCAGAAGAAAGGCGGCTGTTTTTCCGGAACCGGTTATAGAACTTGCAACAACATCTTTGCCTGAAAGGATCACAGGAATAGCAATTTGCTGAATGGGTGTGGGCATTTTATAGTTTAACTAAGCTACTGCCTTTTGCAAAGGTCTGATAAGTCTTAGCTATTAAAATGTTTTGAGTTTGTTACTAACAAGGGGGATCTCAATATGCCCCGATTTGCTGTTCTTCTTTTTCGCGATAGTCTGATGCTCAACAATAACCTTCTCTTTGAAAATTTCTTCCTAATCGAAGTTTACTCCCTCGCTCTGCGCTATTCTGCGTCTTTTTTCAATTTTATGCTGCAAAGTTGTTTGCTTGTTCTCCAATCTAGATTCCTCTCTGATGTTATTCCTCAGCATCTTCTCCTTTTGGTTGAGTTTGGGGGCAGTCGACAAGCCATCAAAGAAGCCAGTATTCACCTAATTGACTTCAAAATCTTAAGAATCGCTATTCATTGTTGAAATGAGAATAATAATAATCCAGCTTAGATTATAAAGCTTTATTATGGAACTCAGCTCATAAATAAAGAAAGCCTTCGAAACGCTGCTCTAACAACAGGCCTTTCTGTAGCACATTGAAGATTACACCCGATCAGCCCTCTAAACAATTTCTGGACAAACCCAGTCCAAATAGATTGATTGCCCTCCACCTTATCTTTTGATGATAGCCCACTCCATACGCACCAACTACTTTTCCAGCTTCCCTTCCAACCTTGCTGCTAGGATCAACCCTATAATCACATCTTTTATCTTGGAATCGGAAGATCAAGGGACAAGGATAGACAACACCTACTTTAAAAACCTAAGCAACGTAGAATGGAAGATGTCAATCTAAAAAGGACGCTAGATCTTCGAGATACGCCTAATGACTTATTAAGAATAAAAACCCTTTCTACTAAAACTGAATTACTAGAAGCTCTCGATTCTCAGCTTTCAAGTCAATCAGCTCGTCGGAAGAGTCAGTCAGCTGGGAGAAAAAAGCAATTGATCATCATATGCACTATAGAGATTATAGTTAGTAATATTGGCATTCAAATATGTACCTATTTATGATTTTATTTCACATGTTTTTTATAAATTACTTTACGATTATAAGAGATGAGTAAAGAGGTAGATTTCATTGAAAGCAATCTTCTCAACTTTACGACTATACTGCGTCCTGAGGTCAAAAACCAGAATAATGAGAAAAAGAGCACAATTACTACAATCAAGATATAGAAATCTTTTGTACCTTAGCAAAAGTCATCGCTCCCTCAGGCATTTCGGCCAGAGATTGAAAGACTAAAAGAAATTTACAAAAGGCAGCTTGAATAGTAAAAACAGTTGAAGCGTAAACTGGCTTAAGGAAAAATATCTCGAGAATAGCTGCAAAAGCAAGATGAAAAACCTAAAAAATAAGCAACTTAAACAGTACAGCCAGATGAGAAAGTGAGCATTGATGAAAGTGGTCAGGTGCGTGATCAACAAGGAAACCTGCTTTTCATCAAAAGTAGGACCACAGAGCTTCTTATCAATCGCAAGAAAGAAGAAGCTGTGCAACTCAAAAATCTAGCCAATAAGCAAAGGATCAAAGCACATCAGAAACTTTCTCGTTCGCTGCTCGACAGGAATCTGATTGTAGGCTCAAGTCGTAAAAGAATAAGAAGGTCCATGCTAGGACTTCAGTTTTTAGAGAAAGGCTCATATCAACCCTCCTAATTGAGAAAAGAGGCCAAAGTCTAAATTGAAAATCTAAGCGATGTGCTTGTGGAAAACTAAGAGTAAGTCGAAGTGAGGCACATTAAGAAGAGAAGTAAAGTCAATTTACAATTCAACCGTGACATTCCTGAAGTAGAATGGTGGGATTCACCTTTACTTTCCGACAAGAACTATCTATAAGCTTTAGGCATAGGCGAAGAAGTTGATTTTGAACAGAAGCTGCAGACAATTGCAGCAACCAAATGGGAAAATTTGATTGATTTCGGTAAGATCCCTGGAGACTGCAATTTGCAAAAGGTAGGGACTACACAAGACGAACCTAGGATAATACTGCCAATGTACTTGACCAAATAAGAACGCAAAAAGTTGAAAAGAAAAAGAAAGCATTAAAAGCTGCTGTAGAAAAACGACAAAATCAAACTTGGACTCATCTAACCAGACAAACCCAAACTTAGGGTTGGGAATATGGCAATAGTCATGAAAAATTAGTTCATCATGGATCCAAGTAGGGTCGAAGCCTAGGCCAAAAAGCAAACCCAGGAGAGAATAGATCGTCATAATGAAGCGAATTCTAGTAGGAAGTTGTCCAAATCGCAGAAAAAAGATAAGACTTTAAGGAAGCTCAAAAGAGATAGTGCCAAAGAATGCAGGAGAGCAGTCTTCAGAGTATAAAGGCTCACAGAACCTTCGCAAGTATTCAAAGTCAATATGAACGCAAAACAATTAGCCTTAAACGGATTCGTCATCAAACCATCAAACGAATACTCAAAGTTCCCCACCATGGTCCTGGTCTAAGGCGGCATAAGAGCAGTCAAATTCTACAAAAACCTAATGCTACGAAGGATAAACTGGTCCCAGAATGAGGTATCGAACTCCTGCAAACTGATCTGGGAAGGCTAGATTGAAAGCAGCACAGCTGGAAAATGGCGAATGCATGAAGTGGGAGACGAAGTGGAGAGCATTCGGCTGCTGACAGAGAAGAAGATGTAATATTTTTGGGAACACATGTCCAATGATTGATTATGTTGTATAGATTGAACTTTCAATCAATGTGATCATACTAATGGATTTTGTAGCTTTGTTTTTTGGTGGCAAGGTAGGCCTCATAGTTGAAATAAACTGGTGAAAACTGGCTCAACTATGCGAGCGAGATGTAGCTTTAACTCTTGGCTTCAGGCCCTATTTCTTATATCTTAACCAAGTTTTACGCATTTTGTAATGACCTTTCAAACTAACATAGTCTATTTGTTTCAACTTATCTTTCATATATTTAGGTTTATTTGATTCTAGGTAGTTTCTCTTGTTTCAAGATGGTTTTTGTTTTGTTCTTCTTGCATGACTTTTTATCAAGAAAGTGAATGTTCATGAATTTCCTCCAAAGTATGTATTAATCAGGCTCCTAACTTTTATTTTATAGGTTATTACCCTCAAAATACTACCTTGTAAGGGAATTTGGCCTAAATTTTCTCGAGGCAATCGCCACCCTTTTTCTTCTTTTCCGATATTATCCCAGCTCGCTTAATTCCAAATTAAGGATGTCTAAGTTGCTAATGATCGACCATTTTAAAGATCTTCTTTTTTCGATAGTCTAAAAGGCAAATTCAGACTTAAATTTTCCTTTAAATCTTCCTGGAAGTGGACGAAGCCATGTTAAAGCAGGCTTGACTTCCTACTTAGAATCATCTAATTGCTGTGACTTGCCAATCATCTTTCCTGAGTTTTAGTCAACAGGGTCTGAAACTGACGCTCTCTGTTCTAAAGGGGTTGCGTTTGGAATAGAGTGGCTAAAAAAGGGGTTTTGTGTGATTTCATAGTTGAAACTTTACCACCCCTAATAAAAGCTAATATGAGATAGTCTTATTGATTGTTTAGGAAGCCGATTGCCTGGTAATGTTTGTACTTGGGAGTTGACTAAAGGTTTAGCAACAGCTTCAGGAACTTTGTTATGCTCATTTGACAGCTAGCAAAGGGCAGAGTTTTGGTTCGCTTTCATAAATAATATAATAGTCTATTAAGAAAGTAATTAGAACTTGATTATTGGTTCATAAAAAATTTATGAGTTTTTGCAAAAGATTCACTATATTCGATGATAAACGAAAATATTTCTAGCCAAATTAACTTATTATTTTTTGCCAAATATTGTGATCCAAAGTCCAAAATTTGCATCAAATCTTTGCAAAACCCACCAGAATTAACTGACTGACCTCATACTAACAAACATACAAGAGTGTAGACTATCATTATCTGAGCATCCTCTGACGAAGGTTCTAAGAATCACTTCGATTGAAACTATTCGAATGATTGTTGAGGTCTTTTAGCTCAAACGATCTTCGACATATGGGACATCTCAGATGATTTCTACACCAAGAGTCCAAACAATCCTGGTGAAAGATATGTTGGCACACAGTTTTCCTCAGGTACTGCGTCTTTCCAAACTAAAGCAGACAAATCGAGCAGACTTCAGAGGCAAGGTGCTCATAGTCCGTCGTTTCGAGTTTGATCTTGGGCATAAAAGTCTCAAAGTGCGAAATATTTTTCAGCTTATTCTCATTAGCCGCAAGTCTCCTGCGCCTCCAGTTGTAGACAACATAAATAATGACTGCAGAAAGAATGAGCAAAAAGCATCCCCCAAGTCTCAAAATGATAGTCAGCACCAAATCCCACATGTCCAATTGTGTAACTTCCACCTTGATCTTTATCTGCTAAGTCCCAACCTACACGTTCTTCAGGCCCAAGATGAAACTCTGCAGTTGTCCGTTTGGTTTAGTCCCGAAGACTGCGAAATAAGTGCTCAAACTCAAGCAAGTATTGCTAATACTATAGACTTTTCCTACAAGTAGGGCATTTTATTTTGAGAACAGGTCAGTGGTTCCGTTATCGACCCAAAAATCTATTTGGAAATCACTTGAGCCATTTTTATTCAGGAGGCACAGACTAAATATAAATTAGATATAAGTCTAGTTCCTGCCTAAAATTTCAAAAAAAGTGTAGTTTTGGTTGTTCGTTTCTCTAGAAACCTAGCTCCCGTCCTCCATTCGCACAGCCCTTTGCTTGCAGCCTCCAATATACCCCAAATCACAATCACAATAACCATTTGGCAGGCAATGTGAGTTTACAGGGCAAATCTGAGCATGAAGGCCAGAGTTATTATGCTGTATAAGGCCGTCAGTGGTGATGCACTTAACATTGATCTCGATGGCTGGGTAGAGAAGAGTACAAAAAAGTATAAGTATTTTCATCGCGAATTATTATTAAAGGGCAGAGATTATCTTTGGTGACTTTTATTTAATTATCGTCTTTTACGACCGGGATTATAAAATTATCCGGTTAAATAATAGCTTAAAAATGGAGCACCCCTTGATAGGAATGGCTCCTGCCACTCAAACTGCCAAAATCGGATGAGGGGTCAAAACGAGGCTCATTGAAGTTGTGAAGGAGTGTGGTGGAGGATTAGAAGTTCAAAAGTAGTACTTATATCACTTTTAGATATACAAATTCTCTACTAGCTATTAAACAAATGTAAACCCGTTATATTTGGACAATTTGAAGTTCTCTTCGTTTCGAACTCTTACGTCTTGGCACCCCTTCAAAGAAAGGAGATAGTCCTGGAGAGCACGCAGCTCGTAGTCAGTCTCAGCATCATAGAACGGAATGATTGGGATGCCGTTGCTGATTTGAAATGCATAAGAGTAGGCTGCATTGTCTACTAAGACTACCTTTGATAAGTCTCTGCCTAGTAGCCTTAGATCCTTTACATAGTAGCCCTACTCTATGTAGTCGCAGTGGCGGCGAAAAAGTCGGTGCTGGATAAGTTCTTTTTTGGGGTCAAGATAGTCAATGACTGCGTTTGCGTAAGCTTCGTGGCTGGCTGTGAAAACCATAAGTTCAAAAGATTTGGCAAGTTACCTCAGTACCTCTTTGGCGAAAGGTCTAATGTTGACTGGCGCCAACATCTTATAGTTCCCTGGAAAGATCACAGGTATTTAGACTTGGTGAGGTTCAGAGAGCTCTTAGAAACAGTGTACAAGTGTTTCATCAAGATCGAAGACCACAGTTATTTTGCCTAAATCCAAGCAAAGCTACTTTTATAGCAGGGTTTCAGGGGAAGATTGATAGGCTTATCCTGTGTGAAATCAGTGGTATTGTTGTATTTGGTCAAAAGCTCCAAAAAGTAGAGGGAGTTGAAAACATGATCACGAACAAGAGACTATTTGATTAAGTAGCCTTTGACTACCTCTGAAACATAGTATCTGCTATTCTTCTTTGCAGTATAGGGGTTCGAGGTCATTACTTTGCCTTTCTTAGATTATTCGAAACGGGTAACCAACTGCTTTATCATCATTGAGTTCTATTCATTCTTCAGCAAAGACCTCCTCTCAGTTTTTACTAGTTTTTCGACTTCAAATTATTCAGCCGTTCTGTTGCTTTAAGTATCTTGTTCTTTTACGCCCCGTTTTAACGGGGAGTTGTGCTCAGGTCTTCGCATTTTTTGGAAAAGGAGTCTTCTTCTCCCTCCAGAACGATTGCTCAGATGGAACCTATCGGCAGTCTGATGAAGTTTAATGATTTCCTTGGCGATGAGAGTCTAGTCTTTGGGGATGTATAGTGATTTCTTTTGGGGGATAAAGCGATTAAAGTCAGGCCTATTGGCCAACTCCGCAAACTGATCCTGCAAAGTGGTGTAAACCTGGTCCCTATTCACAATATAATTCTGCCTGAGCCGTAGATCTTTTTCTGATCTCAGCCGTTTCAGCTCTTGCTCGTTCTCCCTCCTGAAAAAATGCGGCTTGCCTGGATAAAGCTGAAGGTACTGGCCACTTTTGGCTCGCGGATTGAGCAGGTCGTCTTTTTTTGTTAGATCATTTTCGATGTTCGGCTATTAAGTTATTAAAATGAGGGTTTTATTACCCTACTGATAGGAAATATATTTTGTTCGTTGTTCAGAATCAGTTTATTTCAGCCTTGCAGTTAGGGCACACCTTCTAGACTTGCACCCAGCCTTTCAGGCACTCGAAGTGGAAGAAATGTTTGCAGCCCAGGCGGACGCACTCTTGCTCCTCGCAGAACTCGTCTCTGCAAATTGTGCACCTTTATCAATTGTTGTTTTACTCTTATTGCAAGTGTAATTCGTTCTAATAACTGAATTTTTCCAAAGCTTCGAATTTGCTGCTGGACAGCCCTTTCGATACCTTTCCAATGGTTTCCCCCAACTCCAAAAGTTGCTTTTTAGGCCTATTCTTACCTCATAGCTCATATTATCGATGTCTATGTCGTCACCTTCCTACTCTTCAATAGACATATTTCTCAGTTCCTCCCGCAAAGCCTTGAAATGCTCACGTAACTGCTTCACAACTGGGTTTTCCTGTTCTTTTTTCTTATTAATTCTCTAACGAAGCTCAGCAATATTCTGCTGTAATTGAGCATTGACACCCAAAAGATGTGCCTTGCGTTGCTAAAGAGCCTGCAAACGTTGTTAGTTAAGGTTGAGCTTCTGCATTTATTCAGGGCTACTTGCTGCTCAGCTTCTATTAGAGAGCTAGAGAAAGAGTGACCGTTTTAGTTGTTGAGAAGGTTGGGCTTTGATTTAGAACTCATTTGAATCTAACTAACTTATATTATGAATGAATGCTATCAAACTAAATACTCTAAAAACAGAAATTCACCATTCTTCATCTCAATACTTCAGTATTAAACACTGAATCTTAGTCCATTCTTTATGCATTCTATTAATAATAGATGCTGTTTATAGGTTCAACCCTATTCGTTAGGAATCGAACCAAAAGCTATCATAGGGATTCATCATCGGAAGAAGCGAATTTATTATGTAGCAAAACTTAGATACAGTAGCTCTTAAGTTGATTGAAGAAAATGATGAAAATCGAAGAGATTAGTATTTCGGATTCGAAGATTTAAACTGAGGTATTTAGTTATTGGGTTATATGCTAGGACTGCAATAATAAAAGGGTTATAGATAAACCAATTAGCATTATTTCATTCAAACATTGCATAAGTTGTGGCTAACAATCTCAAAATGTTTTAAGCATATTCGGCTGTAGAAGATCAAAGTTTGGCGTTGAATGTTTTGAGTGCAGACAGTGAGTATTCATATTTAAAAGGCTACAGGTGCATTTTTATCAAAGAATCAGTCAAAAATGTATTTTTATGCAGTATTTCTCTCTTTGCTCTCATCTCTCCCCCATGCTTAAGTGCAGCAGATACAATTCTAAAGTTGCTCAATCTCGCATACTGTATCCGAAATCCCTCAGCATGCAGATATCTGGATGAATCGATCAAAAACCAAAGCATAACGCCCATGCCCATACACTCCTAATGGACTGCAAAGAAGGCATTGAAGTAGCATAAACCTGGAACTTTGTCACGAGGATCTATACTATTTTACAGCTAGGCATCAGATTTTGCGAAAATGTTGTACTCCTACAGAGAGCAATTGCTTTTCTTCTCAAGGTATTGCATCAGCTCGATATTTAGGCTTACTGCGACTACTTTGTCGTTCTAGTCTAGGTAGATCTTAATTATCATACAAATACGAAATTTAGAAAGGCCCTTTTGCCGATTTGACCACTTTCTTTGAGCTATTTTTGCCAGCAAAGGATTTCTAGTGCTTTCTCTGACATGTATTTTTAGAGTTTTTGTAAATTGAGTTCAATTGAGCTCCAAATTTTGTTATGTCGCATAAAGCTTTTGGTCAACAGCAGTGCACATTCAGGCACTTTTTATGATGTTAGTTCAGCAAACCTGCATTTCTTCTTTATTTATTACATTTAAAAGATATAAATGATTAAGAAACTAAAAAGTATATCTCTCAAAATAATGCTACCATAGTTTCATTTAATGCAGTTGAAACTTGGATTCTTAGCGTTGATTGTCCTTTACTATGGGCATAAAAAGGTTATAGAAAATCATGAATTATAGTTTTTGCTTCTCACTCCTTTGATCTTTTCAGTGATCGCAGAAGCGTTTTTGCCTGTATGCTGCACCATCTCGTAAAACATCCCTTTTCGCTATAGCAATTCAAAAGGCGTACCTTGCTCCACCACTCTCCCTTTCTGCATTACCACAATTTAATCGTAGTCAGCCACTGTGCTCAGCCTATGTGCAATCGTTACTACTGTCGTCTCTTTGAATCTTTCGCGAATCACGTTTTGGATGAAATCATCAGTCTTCATATCGACGTTAGACGTGGCTTCATCAAGCACCAAGAACTTGTTTCTACGCAGTAGAGCACGTGACAAACAAAGTAGCTGCTTTTGACCCATTGAAAAAGTTTCAGAAGCGTTGGAAACGTCTGTGTCTAGTCCATTGGGAAGCTAAATAAAGATTAATTTACGCTTTTTACGTAATCTATGAGACCAGCCTCTTCTAGTACTTTCCACAGTTTTTACTCGCTAGCAGTATTGAAAGGATCGATGTTGAGTCTCACTGAGCCTTTAAAAAGAAAAGGAGTTTGGGGGATGATTGAAATGTGCTGTCTAAGAGAATGTAGTCCCATTTGTAAGGCATCATAGCCTCCTATCCTATAAATTGAACCAAGTTAAGGTTCAAAAATACGAAAAAGTGCTTGAATAATCGAAGATTTCCCAGCCCCTGTTCTCCCAACTATTCCAATTTTCTGTCCTTGCTTTATCTTTAGAGTTATATTGTTCAAAACCATGGGCAACCCTTCTCTATACTTTGCAGACAGATCTTTGATCTCAATATGTGCATTTCTGGGCCATTCCTGATGCAAATCTTCTTCTTTTTCGTAAGCCTAAAGCTCTTAGCTGAGTCCAATACCGTTATCATAATCCGTTCTGAGCTATTTTTCATGCGGCAATTGAGAAAACTGCATTAATCGCTATGCACTGACCATTAGACTCTCCGAAAGAATCATCTGTCGAATAATCCATTGGAAATATTCAGTGAGAGGAACCAAGTAAACAACAGTCACACAAAAATATCCAATATTTTCCGAATCCATAGCTTGAATGCTGATAATGGTACCCACGTAAAACATAAGTATCGCAAAGATGGTGGAATAGAAGCCGAAAGCACGAGAAATCAGATCATAGCCGATATAAGATTTGGTTGCTTTGTTCATTATCTCAGAAAAATCAGAGATAAGCTCTTCTCTCCTTTGATAGATTCTGATCTGTGTGAGGGAATTGATAGTTTAGCTGAAAAAATGGAAAATAGGTGTTTTACTTTTAAGATTGAGCTGTCTTGAACTGATAAGTGCTGGTCTGCTATAAGCAGCATATCCAATTATTGAGACTAGGAATAAGATGCAGGCTGGAATCAAAAAGACATTGATTTGGCAGATATTTATGATAATGACCAAAAAAGCGATTGGCCCTTCGAAAAATTCATACATGACGGTAATGAGTGAGCTATCAATCACCCCCAAATCATTGGAAAACTTGTTAATTAGAATCCCTGAAGGAGTGGAATCGAAGAAACTTGTGGGACTATGCATGACAGCTTTGATCATAGCGCCATGAATCGACTCACTTGAATTCAAAATGCAAAAATTGAGGCAAATGTACTTTATCCACATTGTTACGAGGTACATTACTATCCACACTGCTAAGATCGCCCAATATTGCTTTTAGTTGCTCACGAACGATGAGGGATGACCGAGAATTACGTTGTTGTAGTCGGCTAGAAACCTGAAAAAGAGAGCGAGAAAGATTTCACAGATGAATGAGAGAAGTATCATGAGAGGGAAAACTATATAATTTCGTGTGTCTGCACTGAAGAAATTTAAATAGGTCTTAAAACTTAAATTTACATCTTTTTATTCGAATCTTTTATTGACATTAAACTCTAATTAATGGTTTTCAGTATGTCTCTAAACTATTTAGTTCACTGGACTCATATTTGCTTCATTTTTTGTTTGCTAATTTGAAGCCTATTATCTAATTTGATGCTAAGTAAGTTTCTTTGTCTACGATATGCTTTGGCCCAGTTACTTTAGCTTTATTTATAATTTTTTTGGGCTTCCTTGAGAAGAGACTATACCTTCTTAAAGAATGATTACTTAGTCACATTCGTAGAGATATCCAATTTGATGTGTTACCAAAATCACTGTCTTCTCTTTGCTCAAAGGCTTCAAACAGTTTTAGTGTATCTACTTAGCAACCTTTGAGTCCACTGCAGATATTGGGTCATCAAAAAGGTAAATGTCTGCATCGAAATATAACGCCCTTGCTAAAGAAAGCCGAGCTTTTTGGCCTCCTGAAAGTGTGACTCCTTTCTCACCTACAACAGTTCTATCTCCTTCAGCTAGAATTTCGAAGTCAGAGATTAAACATGAAAGCTTTACAACGTTTTAGTATTTTTATTGGTCGAAATGCCTTCCAAAAGTAATGTTGTTTCTCACAGTATCCGAAAAAATGATTGGTTACTGTTAAACATAGGCCAAGCGTCCATTTAGTTACAGTTTTCCTGAAAAGTAAGGAATTTCTCCAAGTATGGCTCCGAGTAAACCACTTTTTCCTGAGCCAACCTTCCCAGTAATGCCATAAAAAGATCCACTCACAAATTTGAGATTGAGGCTCTTCAGAGATGGGCAATCAAAGTTTTAATTCCAGTACCCATTGAAGTCATTAAACAAGATTGTTCCTTTTTAAACTGAATCTATTCCCTTTTTAATGTCTTTGTCCAAAATAATCTATAGTTAAAGCTTAACAAGGGATTCAGAGGTATTAACTGGTTGGATAATTATCTTAGAGATAGGAATTTTATTCGCAGCATCTATCCTTATCATTTGCTTGTTCTAGAGATTGAAAACATTTGCAAATCTTTACAGCAAGACTTTGAATTCTATATTCACACTGATTCCTATCATGAATATTGTTAGGCAAACCTTTAGAGTTAGGAAACTTTAGAGGATTGAAAATATTTTGGGCGTGCTTAAGGCTGCATTACTATAATATGCTACTACAAAAAGTACATAAGCCCCAAAAAATCCCATCGAACAACTAATCGACCTCTAAAGAGAACGCCCTAGAGCTATCCTTTTAAGCTAAGTAATCTCATTTATTCTTGAGGATTGTATGATCTTTTTGAAAGTCAGCTCCCACCCATAAAGCTTGACATACTTTATCCCCTAAATCATCTCAGAGGTAGTTTGTACTCTTTGGTCTTTATATTTGTTGATTTGATTCAAAATGAATCCATTATTTTTTGAGACCTTGACGATCAAAAACATTGCCAGAATGATGACAATGATACCTATAATAGCAGCCCATCCGATTCTAATGCTCAAAATAACGATAATCCCTAAAAGATAGATGGGAAGAACCAAAGCATACACAATAAATATCGTCCTTTGCTCTATCGCTCCGAAATCATTCGCCAGTAGATTAGTGATCTTCCCCAACTAAGCATTTTTTATGGTATACGATGATAGGTTAGATACTTTAGCATAAAGCAGCATTCCAAGACCTGTTTTGACTTGGGAAGTAACCGAAGAGATAATATCTCCGCAGTTTTGCTTAGATAGTTGCCCGAGGTATTGCAAAATGGCCAGAATCGAAGCATATACGATTGCTTGCTGAACGTTATTATCTGCAAAGGCTTGGAATAAGTACAGAATCAGCAAAGAAAACAAGATTCTGCAAATCCCTTAGCATATTTACAGTACAATAGCCGTTTTTATTTCGGATCCAAAAGTTTAGAATATTAGAGTGCTTATGTCGTTGTTTGTTAGTTTCTCACCTTGTTTTATAGTGGAAAGTACCAAATTATAATTTTGGCAAAACTTTTTGCTGAGATAGGCCGAACTATCTTAAAATCTGATCTGTTTGAGATTTTCCATGCTGAGTCCTTTTTGCTTATCCTCCAAGGCATTGAGCTATCTGTTAGTATTTATAAGATATTGGATGGTATGCAAAAGCAATGTTTTTTTGAAAAAGCAGCTGGAGTCGCTTTAATAGTTGTTGCTGTATTGTTGTTATGAGAGCTGGAGATGCTAAAACTCTTACTTTTAGAGAAAATCCATCCCGTTTAATATTTATTATAAACAGTGATTCTCGCAATACTGCTACTTAAAGTCGGAAATCAAAGGATTAGCTTATCTCTCATCGTAATCAATAGAAATCTCTCAGAATCTCCCCATTTATCGAAAGATCCATCAAGCAAACATCTCATTCAGTGTAAATCAGATAACCTATACTTTTTAAAGCAGAATGGGAAAAGGTGATTTCTTGGTAAATGGAGTTCGGAATCTCCAAAAATTATGATTCGACGCAAACTAGGGACTTAAAAATTTCTATTCTCCTAGTGAATTATAGAAAAAATCGAATACATAAAAACGGCTTTAAAGCATCATAAATCGACAGAAGAAATGTTGGAATATCTTTCAGTAAATAAAATTTAAATTTTATTTTTTTCCTTTCTGAAAGCTTTTAGTAGTATATAACTCTAATGAATATAAATTACTGATCTTTTTGCACGAAATATAAATTTTTCATTTGAGTTTATATTTTGCGACATAAAATATGGTTTGCAGTCTTTTTGGGTTATTATCGGCTCAAATCAAATTAACGAACTACTTTCGTCTCCTTATAGATTCATCTCAAATATTGATTAAGGTTAATTAATGAATATGCTTAACCTTAAATACTGAATGAATGTTTTACTATCTTCAAAACTCCTACCGATATTAATTCTTTTGATAAAAATTCATGTTATTAGTTCTCTCAACATATTTGCATGAAAAGTTCATAGCAGAAAAAGGAAGAAGTCTCTTGGCAAAAAAGTACAAATTTACCAAATTTAACCTTTTCTTGAGTAACTTTCCTGACACTTTCAAGTAAAAAATCATCAAATAACAATGCAAATGATTCTAATATGCAATCAAAACACTCTAGGATCCATTATAGGCGTAACAGACTCGATGATGTACTCCACCTGTCCCAAAAGATCATTAGATTGTTCATTTTGCTGAGTAAGTTCCTGATGCGCTTGTCCAACCCAACTCTACAAAGTAGTATTTACAGTCTAAACTTCCTTTATCTGCTTTTCCAGCTAGCCGTTGTATTAGCTCAGAAGACTGCATTCTGTTCGAAGTTGAGCGAAAGGGACGGCTATCTTTTACAGCTCAGTAAGGTAGCCTTGATGGTCACCAAGCAGAATATTCAACTCAATCTATTGAGTGCGAATCACTTACAATAATCTATATTAGATATGGGGTACTTATCAACAGCTGCCTGCTGTTCTTGAGCTTTGCGGATCGACAAATCTTAGAGCTATTTCTGAAGAGCTGCGATTTGAATGTTTTTGTGCGTCAGCGCCAAAGACCTTTCCTTTGAAAAGTGCTAAAGTCCTTTGAACTATTCTTTCAAGCTCTTGTACTCTTGCTCTTGCTGCTTATTTAATCTCTCGAGTTCATTCTGAATTGCATGATGGGTACTATGCGAATATTAGCCCTGTTGAGTGCGTGTTCTAGCTCTTGTATCTGATGGTTTTTGGATTGCTTGGTATTCTATAGCTCCCTCTTGAGAAGGTTCAACTCTCGTTCTGCTTACTCCCACTGCATTTAAATTATAACTCGTGCAGGAATAAGCAAAAGCGATTCACCTTAGCCTGTTGATGGAGAATTAGTCAAACTTAACAAGTATCTGTCTTGATGATCTCTTTGGAGTCTAGCTGAAGTATGAGGTAAAGGTCTTTGAGGCTTTGTGATAAAATGTTGATTTGTAGTTTAGTACGTTATATTTATCAAAAATATTCAACCTTCATCTTTCTGGGCCTTCCTTATGAGCCTGTTCTCTCAATTTCCGGGCAGCGTATGTAGGGTCTACATACTCGGGTGGCTTGGAAGACTTCACTTGCTTCAAATGGATGTGATAGGCGATAGCGATGTGATAAGATTGCCGTTTGAAAGGTTTGTTTTCCTCTTTGCTTGGCTTGACCAGCTTCTTCTATTCCTTGGGCTTCTGTTTTGAAATGGGGTTTTTGTTGAGCATCTCAGTTGGAATCGAAAGCTCTTTGAGCATGTCAGGAGATAGGGCTTTTATATTTGGATAGCTATTCTTTAAATGCTCATTGATGGCATTATGGTAATTCAAATCCGTATCCAAGCAAGCTGCTAAGTTGTTGCTTGGCTTCCCATTTTTTAGGCCACGGTTCTTGAGTTCCTTCGTAGACGCTTTTGGATCCTTATCTAATACCTACCCAATATCTCTACTCCTGAGATTCTTGGAATCGTTCACAGTATTTCTTGCCGCGCGGACTTCAGCCCTCTTATTTTCAATCAGGCCGAGACTGTCCATGTCTTTGGAGAGGTCAGGGGGGTTCAAAATGGAATCAGCCTGCTGGACCTCATTGAGTTCATGATATCCTTGATAGGGAGGTAAGTTACGATTGTTGGCAGTGACAATAAACTTACAGAAGAGCTTAGCTATCTGGCCGATTTCCTGGGCCGAACTAACCTTATCCTTGGTTATGGGCGCAGGCAGCTTCTGCTCACTGTTTTTTTGACCAACGAAGACATTGACATCAGTGTCCTGTAAAAGAGATGGCGTACTTCGTAATAATGGTAACGTGAAGGTTTCTTCTCCCTGTTTCCCTTTCTGATGGCATTTTCGCTCATAGCTCAGTTCTATGCGCTATAAAACAATGTAAACAGTATAATGACCGCCCAGATTACTATTTGGCATCTATTAAAACTTAAAGCTTACCCCAAACCCACACATTTTCAACCGATTTGATTTTTGCTGACGTTGAAAACTTGGTTTTTAGCTATAAAGCGAATCTTAAAGTTTCAATAAAAAGATAAATACTGAGCAACTTTAGGCTAAACCATTATGACTCCAGCTAAATCCCGCTACTCTATATTGCCAAGCAATTTACATGGGTTGGATGTTTGCAAGGTTTTATTAAAATCTAAAGAATTGTTAACTATTCGTGTTTTTATTGTAAAGAAATGCTAGAGAGCAACTTATTTTGCCGATTATCTAGGATTTTCAGTTAACTAAATGAAAGGAATTTGTATTAATTGTAGTATAGTACTAATTTGGTTATCTTACAGCCACTTTGGTTCACTTTAGCAACAAGCATTAATGACCTTTAAGCTTTAAGCAGTTTATGTACTTGATTCAGATTGCAGTTAATTCATCTCAATTAACTCTGCCAATCTTTTGTCGGTATAAAGAACTTAGTGATATATTGGCATTCGTGAAGTTGAAACGATTGACCGAAAAAGAACTAAAAGGAGGATAGAACTCATTGAATAGAAGGTCTTGGAGTTGGAATTCGAAATAGCTGCGATTGAAAGAGAGCAAATATCTTTAGCATACAAATTAGTATATCGTACAAATTTATTATCTTCATACAATTTAAATTTCTCAATAATATTCAAATCAAAGGAAATATCTTAATGTGCCTATTTGCAAGGAACAGACTCAAAGAAGAAGCCAAAGCGGAAATAGCAAAGAAGGCGTAATAATTTTTATAAACAGGAAGGGCTTCTTGAAATCTTATATAAAAAAGTTGATCTAGCTCAATTATATTTCTCCTTCTCACTAATATTCATTCAATTGGTTCTTCCATCCAGACATCTTTACCTCGTTAGTTTTGGCGGGTTTATAAACTGTATTTAACGAGGATTAGCAAGCTAAATAGCAATTATTTATAAAATGTCTGAACTCAAATAAATACGCACAACCAAAAAGGCTCACTCACCTTCATCACACTCTGACTCCGAAGAATAAGTTCCAAACCAAGAGCCATCAAAAATTGTTATTGATCTCGAGGAACAACAGTTTGAGTAGGTATTTGTATGGCGACTAAGACTATTTTTTCAGAGATGCCCACGAAAACACCATTAGGCTGCGATCCAAGATAGATATCCAACCTTTCAGAGCAAGAAAGGAGAGCAATAAGAGCACACCACCCAGAACTGAGCTAATACTTTTTTATGTCCCAAAGATAAAAAAGTAAATTTTTCCATACAATCAACTTCCAATATCGGCAGCTGATAAAGCCGAGTGAGCCACCAGGGTCAGCTCCCAAGAAAAAGACAATCAAATTCAAAAAGAGATTCGAAATCAAGCGTTTCGGGCAGGATGAAAGTTGTCAACAGCTACGTTTAAAACGATCTTTTATGGAGGTTTATGTAGCTAGAGGCAAAAAGAACAGAAAGGGCCTGATTCGGATTCGAAAAGTCACCTGATTTAATGTGCATATCTGAGTCATAATATCTCGGCATCAAGATCCACTTAAGCCATACTAATTATGAGGATAGGCGAATGACTAGCCTCGATAAAGTTAGTTGCCCTCAGATTAGCAAAATAATGACTCATATGCACAATTTGAAATGTGAATGAGATAAAGTCATACAGACAAAATGGTGCATCATTTTTGCTGGTCGCTCAGCATTTTCAATATGCTGACGAAGATGTTCCAGAAATCTAAAACGAAGTTGGCTGCGATTCCTAGATTATCTGGCATCTTCTACTCGTACATCCTTACCGCCACATGTGTGTCATAAGCCACGAAGGCTGTAAAGAGACCGGCTGAGAGATAAGTTGACCCGTTTAGTAACATTTAAGCGAATGGATTCGGACCCCAGAAGAACTGAGATCCCAGTCCAATTAGTTGAAGGCCTATTAACCCAAATAAACTTCCGCCTAAGACTCTTCCGTAGCTTAGCAGAGAATGTTTGGGCATATTGTAGGCAGCATACGAAGCTCCTCCAAAGATAGCCGCAGTGAGTCCAAGAGCCGTCGGCAAAATAGCAGGGTTCATCGCGGTCATAACCCCTATAAAGGGAGTAACACTTAGTCCCAGCCCCAGTATACCCATCCCATAGAGTAGTTGCCTCGATAATGGATTTACAGCGATTATAGTCTATATCTTTTCTCTTTAGCTCACCCTTTCAATTCTGGCCTCATAGTGTGGACTGGTGATAGCCGTGCCGATGAAGCCAACCAAGGTGCTCACTATGCCAGCTTTGGCCAGAAAATAAATACCATCTGGGGTTATAGGCATTGAGAGTAAAATATAGGGAGTTGCCAGTGCTGCTAAGATAGAAATTCCGGTAGTGGTGTACACTTTCTGCATGAATTGATTGAGTCCCACGTTTCTGGACAGTTCTCTGTTGATATTGTTCTCTTCAAACTATCTATCTAAATCGGTCGAGGATTAGTCTCTTTTTGTTGAAGCATCGTAACGAATCACCTGATTTGACATTAATTTTTGGGTATACCTAAGATATTTGAGAGATTTGGTGGTCTGTCTTAAAATCATCTTAAAGTATTTGGGAGTATTATGTAAATTATTATACTACGGCCAAAAGTTTTCAGGCTAAAAACGCCTTACAATATCTACAATCGATTAAAGCACTGAATATAGTTGAAAACAATCTGCATTTCACAGCATTTTCTTCTCCAACAATGATCGGTTAAGCGAATTTAACAAAAAGCATAAAAAAAATAATTTTAAACTATATGCTAATTTTTGTATATCATGAAACTAATGAGGTAATTCAATTTTCTTTTAAAACACCACTATTTTGAGTCATATTGGATTATTCGTCAGAGAAGTCTTAGTTTGCTGACTGTCCATCCTAATCTGAGACACATTATACTCTAATATCTTAAAAACGAGTGCGTAATATCTGCTTAATCTGTTTTTTGCGCAGAGTTTGCCGAATCATCACAAATCTCATCTTTTTTGACACTACTTTTATCAAGCCTTCCTCTTCAATACCTTCATTTACCATGATTATTTCCTAAAGTTACGGAAAGTTGCATTCGTTAAGTTTTAGCTCCCTCAAAGGATTGTTCTCTTAATTAACAAATATCTACCAATCCTCATTCTTTTCAATCGGGGGAAGTGACATTTTCTCAACGACTTGGTTTCAGTGATATAGTTTGCCTGCAGCCTAAGAGCAGCTAGACTTTATGCCTTCAAATGTATGAAGCATTAAATTGAGGTTATAAAATTGTAAGCTGAGTGTAAAATGATTTACATAGGTCAAGGGTCTACAAACGTTCGAAGGAGATGTGTATGAAAGGGTTTATAACTTTCTACAAATGGATAGAATCTACTTTAAAACAATTTGTACTTAGGAAGAGTTATTAAATGTCCAGCTTTTTGATCTCAGGGAGGACCTTTACGACTTTTTAGTATGATTAGGGCTTTAAGCAAAGAATCAACTGTTGACCTGCTAGTTGCGTAAACTTTTGAATCAATTTTTAAGCATTATTCGTCATTTTTGTTGAGCTTCCATCACAGTTTTCATTAAAGATATCGATAAAAATGTGTAATTAACAGTAACAGAGTATAAGTATGAACTAATACAAATCAACTGCAACTCGTAAAGTCAGGCCTACCATTCTCAATCTGCTTTCTAGGAAGAGGCAGCTATACATCTTGCCCTGATATTTTGGAGAACGCCAACTTGTACTCATTCTCTATTCTAACAGCGAATTCTTATAGAAGTTCTTTCTATTACAAATAGTCTGTTAGGATTTGCAGAGTTCCGTTCATTACTGCTAAAGCCGCCGTAATCTTGGTATCCCAAGTCAGGACAGGACTCATCAGATCTCCATTCAGTCCTGTCCCCTCCAACGCTCCGTAAATGGTTTGTCCGCAAGGAGAATAAATACTATTATGAAGCCAAGCGGCCCCAATCTCCCTGTTGATAAGAAGCAAAGGAAAAGCACCATATGGAGTTACCAATTTATCAAACTCAATCTTTTCGAATGCAATCTCCTGAATACCTGAGCAGAAATATCCGGTATCTTCAGTATTGTCTTCAGCTGGGCCAGCCTGGCATCCATACATCCCGGGCATCTCAGTATCGATTGAGTGCCAAGTTCTGGCTTTTTAGTTATTGCGCTGGATTATTTTGTAGGTAGGACTCACGGAGTATGGCAAGAAGAGGAGTTTCCACTGCTAATGTGAACTAAACCAAAAACCTCTCTAGACAGTTATCTTGATGTTGTCTTTACTTTTAACAGTATAGTCTACGGACTGCAACTTGTTTCGTTTATCGGCCCAAATAAAGTCGATTTCGGCAGCCGTAAATTGGTCCTTGGCAAGCAGAGTTATGACCCAAATAAAAAGCTCTCCTTCGTAAGGATCATCTAGATAATATTCGTCACTGTTGGTATATTCATTCGAATCTATTGGCAATTTGATGTCCTTTATGTCAGCGATAGCCCTTATCTTTCCTGTTGTTTCGTTGAAGAATACCTTTCTAGCGTTGCGAATCATTCCTTTCCAAAAGACTTAGTCAAATCGTCTTCGAAGCTGAGGAAACACATTTGGATACTTTTTCTCCCAAACTCTGCTTAAAGCTAGTGCGCCCCAAAACATTTCACCATTGTCGAGTGCAGGAACTCTAGATTGAAAATCACGTGCCGGCTAAAGAGATGATCCTTTGATCAAAACCCAAGGCATGAAGCCGGCAAAACCGGGATACTTTGCATAAAAGGCTTAAAGTGTTACTACTTTTTTCTCGATTATTTTGAAAACCTCAGCGAAATCATAGATTTAATCTGCAAACTACGACTCATCAAGAACTTTGGCCATGATTGCCAAATGGATACATTCCTTGCTACTCGCAGTAAAATCATGTAAAGATTTAGGCAGCAGTTCCCCAGAAGTTACATCAATCCTAATTCCATCAAACGTAAATCCAGTAACAGGATCAACCCCTATCTTTTTGATAAAGTTAGTCTCCCATCGTATAAACTGCCTGAAGAAGTCTTCAACCTTCTAAGAATCCTAAACGAAATCCTGAGTAGTAAACTGCTTGGCGAATCTGCAGTTGTCTGCTTTTTTGAACGTAAAGGAACAAACCAGACATATTAATGCTAAGGTATAGATAATTTTGCAGAGTTGCATTGTTATTATTAAAGATATGTATAACAAAGTTATTATTCAGTTTGTGTTGATTGTAGATTAATAATCAGGCTAAATTAGATTTAATATTTTGCAGGCACTCCCTTCCAATGCAATTATCGGGATTCTAGTTGTATAATAATATTTGGGTGAATAGAGATGCAGCAAGATTCGTTAGGAAAGGCAGTAAACGCACTTGATCGAGTAGTCAGCTTTCTTAAACCTGACACTTCGTCGAGAATCAAATCTGCGGTCGTTGCTCTCTACAGTTCATAACAGGTTTAGCCTTCAAAGAATGAGGAGATATACAAACTAAGATTTTCAGGGCAGATAGCTTTGCTTCATTTAGACTACGACAGAAAAGTCAAAAACTACTTTCTAAGGCTCTATGACCTGTAAAGGTTAACTCTGCTACTTTAAGTCGAGCTTTACTATAATTTTATGAACCACTACAGACCTCATTAGTAGAATTCTTGCCTTTATTACTTTTAGTATCTGGAGGAAGGTCATTTTGCGTTTTTGTTCCAAAATACTTGCGAAGCACAATTTTTTTAGGCTAAATTGACTCAAATAGCTCCTAAATAATAATCTTTGAAAGAACTCAGACAAAAAGCAAAAGAAGAATAGTAAAAAGAAAGACAGGCCAACTCTTTTTTCGGCAAATTCAAAGGCTTTTTTAAGCAAAAATAGGCAAACAAGAAATAGTAGACTAAAATAGTCGAAATAAGAAAATCGAGTGCCATCATGTTTGATAACTAAGGAGGTATAATAACTGAAAACATATCTCCAGAATGGAAGCAAATAATAAAAAACTCAGGGCTTAAAAAAGCTGATCTGAAGAAGCCTCAAGTCGTGCAAACTATTCTTGAAGAAACTTTAATTTACGAAGCAAAAAGAGAAAGCATCAAAAATCCTTGCTTATTAGCTTAAAGTAAAGTCAAGAATCTTCAGTAATTGACATTCTAGTAACCCGACAAACAAGTAAACAATGAAGCTCATTTTTAATTTCAGAGTCACCTAAGCAACGAAAACGAGAAAGATGCACTAAAATCAACTTTTAGTTCTTAAAATTCATTTGTTCAATAACAATAGAGGGGCAAGAATCAAAAGAACAGGGAGGACGAAATTCCCATTCCTCCACCAATTAACCTTCTATTTTCATAGTCACACCTTAATTCCCTCTCCGACACAACTCAAAACTAAAAAGTTTAAGCAGCTCGATCCAACCTATTAGAAGAAATACGAACAAACAGAGTTGTTCTCAAGCCAGTAAAAGCCAAATAGGGCGGAAAAATAGAAATCGACATTTCTAGCTTTAACAAAGAGGAAAGAAAAGATTTAGGAGAGCAAATAAGGCTTAGGTTGCAGAAAAGAGCTTTGCATCGAAGACAAAAGTGTTAGGACTCAGAGTAAGACTCCTAAAATTGATTTTCACGTTACTTTAATTGACATAATGAAAATTAATTAAAACAACTCACTTTTTATTAGGCTTCCACCATTTCGGGACCAACTTATCTCTAAGGGAGATTGGCAAAATCTAAGCCTAGAAGTCGAAAAAAAGTTATATGCCCTGAAAGTACGGAATGGAGCGATAAACTCTTTCAGTCCTGAGATCGTCGAAATAAGGATGAGCCAATGCTTGTGCAGCCGTAAGTCTCTTCTCTGGCGAATACCTGACTATTTTCTAAATCAAATCAATGAAAGTCAAGTCAGCGTCTGGAAAAAGCTGCATCAACAAAGAGTTACATGTTTAAAAGGTTTGGGCTTGATTCTCGGCAACTCGTATTCACTCAAATCGTAGTTTGGATTCATCTCACGTACGTCGTCCTTGCTCGGAGTTCCAAGCACTTTTATCACCTAAAGGATGTGGTTCAAGCTTGAATCAGCAATGAACAAAGGTCGCCCATTCAGTATTTCCAAGAGGATGCAGCCCAAAGACCACATATCTATTTGGGTGGTGTAGTTAGTAGCCTCAAAAATGAGCTATGGGGCTCTATAGCATCTGGAACAAATGTAAGATATGTTCTACTCTCCAGGTCTCAGCACCTTCGCAGATCCAAAGTCACAAATAACTAGTCTTTTGTTTTTGACCAACATATTCTGAGGTTTAAGGTCTCTGTGACAAATCCCTCGGTTATGCAGATAAAGAAGTCCTCTTAGCATTTGGTAGATATAGCACTTGTTTTAGATCGGAGTGAGGTTCTAAACTTTGAGGAGCTGATAGAAATTTTGGTCGAATGATTCCATTGCGATGTGCAGGTACTCGTACTTGCCTTCGTCGATTACGTATGTAGCGTAGGTTTTGATGATAAAGGGGCTGTCGACCATTTCCAGCATTTACAATTACCTGGTTTTGTACTTTTTGTCCTGCTGCACTTTCTTCAAAGCTATTCTCTCGCCCGTAGCCTTGAGCCTGGCGCTATAAACTTTGCCAAAAGTGCCGCTACCAATCAATTCTTAGACTATGATGTCTTCGGACCCCAGATCTTTAGGACAATTGGCAGGCACCTATGGTTGTGGTTGGACATTTTGTTTGACCACGTTTTTGAAAGGGTTGGCCTAAAAGGACTCATCGAAATCTTTGAAGCGGTTGTCGTTGGTAGTGGGTGAGCAAGCCTTGAATTTAGCCCTTACATTTATTTTATGCATTGACTTTTTATTGGTGTTCTTGGTCTCACTGAACCTGATGTTCCCAGCTATTGTGGAATCTAGGTTTTTCTGGAGCTCAGCGAAATCACTTACCCGACCCTCGTTGTAAGTGTTCCTGATCACGCTTTTGGGGTTTTTAAGGGTTTTGCTATTCTCCTTGTTGGTAGGAAAATAATATTTGCCTTTTTTGAGGTTGGAAGTGCTGGTCTGGAGTTTGAGGAATTCCTTCGAAGTGCTGCGAGGTTCTGGACCCTAAGTTCTAATGCGATAAGGTTGAGTATGGTTGATAGCATTGAAAGTCGCCCTGAAACAATGGTTAGACTGCTGCGAGTTGTTGAGAAGTGAAGACTGATCCTTTGGCAGGTGTGGCTGTGATGGGTGCTTGATAAGATACTTTCTCTTCATTTTAACAGTGGCTATTCTATGGAATTTGATTAATATTTCCAAAAAGTTATAACCTGCGTTTTAGGAATTATGAGGAAATTATTTGGGCACTGCGGGTAATATGGTGGGTTGTGAGTGGCGTTGGAAAAAAAAGCTATCTTTTATTTTTTAAATCGGCTCATCTCGTTTTTTATAAAAAATTGGGCTAGATTTTCCTCACCGTTCTACTCTTAAATAATATAAGAAATTTGAAGCCTTAGGGTTACATGATCTGAGGGGTTACTGTTTTGGATAAGTTTTTGAGCCATTTTGATCGAATGTCCGGATATCTAATTTTACTAAAATTCATCTAAATATTGGACAACTTAAGTAAGCGTAACAGACCTAGAACTTAAAGAACTCTTAGGAGAAATAAGAAATATAATAAATCAAAATCACATCATTTTAGTCTTTTTATTAGGAACTTTGTAAACCGGTCTTTTATTCTATTTCCAAATATATTCATCCTAATGAATGCATAAGTGAATTAGCTTTGAGTCACAGATAAATTCATCCTAAACCAACCCCTGTGATACTAATGGATTGAATTTCAGCAAATTTAATCTTTATCTGCCTTCAAAGTGAGGCTCAGATAAACTATAGTCCACCATTTTAGAAGTGCACACAAGCAAATTCTTCCCCATCGAAAGCACTTCTCTTTAATAGAACTCTCTCTTTATGACTGGCTCAGCGATATCTAACCAATATAGGTATACTGATCCTTTGCAAGTCTTGAACAGTTGGTATACCTTTACAATTTAGTCTTCGAATTGAATCATTGTGTTGCATCTGATTAGAAAGTTATCTAAAATAGTGATTGTTTTCTATTACTTTTCATGTTTCTGTTGAAATTAGTGGCTTTTTTGCATTAAATGATAAAGGATTCTTGTAAGATATATGTACTTTCCAACCCCCCCAACTGTCAGCTTTGAACTGAAGAAGATCTAAAGAGTGCTCAAAACCATTTACTTTTAGTAACTACTTATCTAACTTTTTACAATGTACTCATCCATAGTAGCAAACATAGTGGCTTCACGCAAATACAAGCTGCAGCCGAAGATCAGGCAAGTTGCTCTTTGCTTAATGAGCTAAACCCCCTAGCGATCCAGTATCTTGCGACATCTCACTACCAGTGAAAAAAGGTCTTATTTGTTGATCTATGAGCCAAAGTACAGCACCATTCTATTCAGGACAATCATCAAGCAGTAGGCATATATTTGATTGGTGTCTTCAAGCAACGGCTTGTTGAGCTAACGGTCAAGAAGGGCTATCAATGAATGATAGATGGGATGCAGTTTTCGCAGTAATTTGGGTCTCCCCATGCGCCCTATTCCTACAGAAAACAGCTATAGCACTGCCAAAATGAGGATTTAGCCATACTTCTATAGATCAACTAACAAAACAGGGATCAACTTCAGTAGCTAAACGGGAAAGTCTTTGCTGTGAAGGATAGCGTACCGACCAATCTGCCTAATCAACTTCAATACCTCCTCCTTTATCTAAATTGCTTTGACATACTGATACAACAATCCCATTTCGATGAGCGTGTCCCATAGAAACGTTGTTAATTTGGTTTAACCGATGTGTTGAAGCAAAACAACGCAGAAGTCTAAACTGTTGATTAATGTTAAGTGCCTGGTTGGATTGTTGGTTCGAGGTTTGGTGGTTGTGAGCTGAGATAGGATCTGCTTGATTATCACCTTCTTTACTGATAGGACCAGGTCATTGAGGGCCGATGCTGGGATAGAATTGAGATGCAAAGAGATAGTTGTTTTGAGGATGTCCCACATCAGCAAACAACAATCTGCCTATTCTTTCTCCTCATCCTCTTCAAGTTTATAGAGTAGGTCTCTGACATGCCGAGGATAATATCTTTTTCGGGAGAAGTCAAGCAGACATCTCAAAGCAGCCATCTTCAACGTCTGCCTCTTGCTGCACAGCCCCAAATCAATAGCATCGATCTATTGGTTGCTGGTAGTAAGCACATCCTTACCTATTCGAACTGCCAGTTGCAGCACGAGTGCCAGACTGATGTCATCCAACCTGACCACATTGCCGACCCTTAAAAGCTCTCTTAAGTAACTAACCTAGGACTGCTCACTCCTCAGCGACGGAGCGAACAGAGTCAGCAACAACAAACAGGCCTCCGTACTCATCCTGTATATCTAGACGTACTAGGTCATCTCTTCGAAGCCACTTATTGCGCACTGCATAGCCCTCTCAAGATAGAATTTGCACATGAGGGTGAACTCGGCCTGGAAAGTTGGAACACCCTCAACGATCATTTTAATGAGCACTGCCGATTTTGATTTGGGACTGTCGATTTATGCTTTTGGGCTGCTGAAGTTCTATATAATGTCCAGGAAGAGCTGGCTCTCGTGCTCGAAAAGGTACAGCTAGTAGGGTGAGAATTAAAGGAGAGGCAGCAGCAGGGTTTCATTGAGTTCGGAGTATCTGTCGATCACAGATTCGATGTTGTTGTAGACTTTGCTGGTTACTAGGTAGTAGAGCTCGACCAAAACCGACTGCAGTTTATACTCCGTCTCAGATACATTGATGTTCAGTGGGTTTGTTATTGTGCGGGGTTGGAGCACGTAGCAGAAGATCCCTGAGCTGATCCAATTCACAATGGCGAACTACTAACCAGGCAGCATCAGAGAGGTGAGTTGCAGACCCTCACTCAGTCTCACAGTCGATAAAATAACTAAATCCATCAACAGCTACGTTCGAAGTAAAGAGTCCGCAGCTCCAGCACTTCCTTCCTCAGTTACTGCAACATCTCCTGCGTGCATTGGGGACAATACGGCGACGCCACCTGACTGGGCTCATGGTGAACCCCTCTATACTCGAGTATGCTCAACCCCAATCGATACAACTCCAGCTTTTGGATCAAACTGCCCACACATTGTCGCAACATGTTCTTTTTGCTTTCGTTTTTGCTGAGGAACACTCCCAACTGGGCAAAGTATCTGCGGCATACTCCCAGCCACTACCCGTAGAGAGCTACTCTGCCATCGTCGAGTTCCAATCTTTAGAGCAGCTTTCTGAAGCAGACGAACAGTTCTGCGATGAGCATCGTGTAATCCGAATTCTAGCAACTCGCAGCGTACTCTACAAAGTTGTCCATCATCATGAGCACAAATAGGCAACGCTAGTTCCGAGCCTGCTGCTAATGCCCATCTTTATTATTAGTGGTCTGCAGCTATATTTGCTGGTGTATGATCTGCTTGGTGGTTAGTTATAAGTAGCAGTCTTGGTCTAAGTAAGGAGGGTGTTACTGGTGCGGTGGTATGCGATCAGCATGGGCAGCGGCTGCTGGAGCACTCTTTTGGTGGCGTAGGGTAAATTGGCAGTGAAAAGCAGGTGCTGGAACTGGGTGAGCAGCACGTTTCTGTGCTAGCTATCGAATGCCTTTCTGAACACGCGGGCAAATACGAGAGCGAGCTTGGCGTTTCTGGTATGGTTGGAGTGAGCACCCTGCAGAGTGTCATCACAGTCAAACATCTCTTTCATCAGTATCACATTCGACACATCTTTGGCGAGATGGTCGATACGCTACGCAAGTGGGATGTCCTGGTTTGCTTCGGGCTGGCAGCAGCCCACCGTGTCGACCAGTTGGCGGAGGTTGAGTATTTGGGTGGCGAGGGGAGAACGCATGGCCATTTGTTATATAATTGAGCCAAAATTAGAAGGCTAAATTGGGATGGCTTAAGCAGCAATATTCTATACATGGATTATGCGCAGTTGGAGCTAGATTATAGGATGGAGTTTCATTATAGTAATCGAAACGCCCACAACCCTTCAACCTTCAGTTTTCTACCCCATACAATTTGCTCCATTGCATACAATCCATTTAAAACACAGCACATCATCTCAACTTGGCCAGTCAACTTCAATCTAGCTTGGTCAGCTTGTTTTTGATAACCGCCTCGGCATAGGCAGTTATCAAGACCCTACCCTCGCCCTCCCTGTCGATCTCGTCGAGCAGGTCGTCCAGCTGCGCCATGTAGGGCCATTTGTTGCGCATCAGTATCTGCTTGAGCTCGAATCTCTCCAAGTAGCCGTCCTCATCCTTGTCGAACAGTTTGAAGCTTTCCACGATCTCGTCGAAGACGGTCTTCTCGTTGAGGCGTCTGGATAGGGGTGGGGGTACTGGGAGATGAGGATGAGGAACTCGCGGAAGTCGATGGTGCCGCTGCGATCCTCATCGACCAGACTGGTCAGAATCTACAGCTACTCCTTGCTAGGGTTGTGGCCCAATGAACGTAGGACGGTCTTGAGTTCCTGGATGAGGGTGGGAGTACCTTGTTGTTGATGCATCCGTCTCCGTCCTTGTCAAAGAGTGCGAAAGCCTACCTGAACTCCTCGATCTGCTCCTCCGTGATGTTTTCCAAAAACATGTTTAAATATAATAGTGACTACAGCTAACCGGATCTGGTATAACAGCGAATTACAATCACGATTGCTGTGATACTCGTGTGTACTTGCTATCGCCCGATAACTATGCTAGACTAATTAGACCAATCGCGAATGAGTAT
>Ga0316217_10000876_pt1 | contig 41062 bp, 7 predicted proteins | sample 1anoAmetaG_FD_203633 | JGI IMG/M metagenome (GOLD analysis project Ga0316217, IMG submission 203633) | Freshwater microbial communities from Trout Bog Lake, Wisconsin, USA - 1anoA | ecosystem: Environmental > Aquatic > Freshwater > Lake > Hypolimnion/Profundal zone | place: USA: Wisconsin...
CCCCATCAATGTACAGCATTTCCGGATGGTACTGATCGATCAGGTCCTTGGTCCGCAGATACCAGTTCTGGATGAACCTGGCCGGCGCCGCCGGATCCACCTTCACCGTGCCGCGCACGGTGCCGTCGGCATCGAGGATGTCGCGTTCGAAAGGCCAGTCGCCGCGGTTGGTGCGCACCATCGTGTGGTGGCGCACATCCAGGCCGCTCCACCGCAGAAAGTGCGGCACGTATAAATCCGCGGGGTTGTACCCCTCCCACCATTTGCCCATGCCATCAACGCGGGTCTGCCAGGCATCCCACGGCACGCCGGCCTTCGGGCCGCTCGTATCGTAGTTGTACGCACGCCCGAACCAATCCCACGCCGCGTGCTGGTGGCTCGCCACGGTGAAGTGCAGCCCCTCCTTGAGTGCCGCTTTCCGCCAATCGCCCACAATGTCGCGATGCGGCCCCATGTTCACCGAGTTCCACGGCTGGTAGTTCGAATTGTAGTTGTCGAAATTATCCTGATCCACCGCCACCGGCATGATGTAGCGGGCGCCGGCCTTCTTGAATTGCCGCACCAGGGCATCGGGATCCCATTTCTCGGCCTTCCACAGCGGAATCAGATCTTTGTAGCCAAAGACCGACTGGTGGCCGTAATGCGCGCCGTGCCATTGGACCACCTCCGGGCTGGTCTCCGGGTCGTACATGGCTCGTCCATACCAGCCATGCCGCGCCGGCACCGCGCCGATGCCCCAGTGCAGAAAGATGCCGAACTTGGCGTCCCGAATCCAGTCCGCCGGCTTGAACTGCGCCGCCATGCTCTCCCAGTTGGGCTTGTAAGGCCCATCCTGCATTGGCAGGGCGTTGAGAAACTCCGGCGACTCCAGGGGCGTCGCCGCCAGGGCCGCGGTGGTTAACACCAGGCTGCAACAGAACGGCTTGAACATTCCCAAATCCTCTTTTTCTTGAGCATCTTTGTATAGATCCAGCGCGGCCAAGCATGGGGATCAGGCCGCGGTTCCGCTACGGCGGCTCACTTCCCGCCGTGCCGGCGGCGGTACGCGATGGGCGTCAGGCCTTCGGCTTGCATAAACACCTGGTGGTAGTAGGTAGCGCTGGCAAAACCGCAGGTGCGGGCCACGTACTTGATCGGTTCGGTCGTCTCGACCAGCAGGCGTTTGGCGCGATCCAGGCGCAGGCGATTGATCTCCTCCTTGATGGTGCGCCCCAGTACCGCGCGAAAATTCCGCTCCAGGGAACGCACGGCGGCGTTGATGTGCCGGGCGACATCGGTAACGCGAATGCCTTCGTGGCTGTGTTCGGCAATGAAGCGCAGGGCCTCGGCCACCATCGGGTCGCCCACCAGCCAAAGGTCGGTAGAGCGCCGCAACACGAGCCCCTTGGGCGCGATCAAAAGCGGGGCGGCCGGCGCCGGCTTGCCGTCCATGAGCCGGTCCAGCAGCACCGCCGCCTCGTAACCGACCCGCTCGAAGTCGGGATCGACGCTGGAAAGCGACGGCTCGGGCCGGGTGCAGACCAGCGGCTCATCGCCGATCCCGATCAGCGCCACATCTTCGGGGACGCGCAACCCGGCATGCGCGCACGCATTGGCCAGGTAGCGGCAGTGAAAGTCCTGCACCACGAACACCCCCACCGGCGGCTTCCACAGGCCCATCCACCGCTGGAGCCGGTCCAGAAAACGTTCCCACGAGAACGCGTCCTCGTCGCAACGGGTGGAAACCGTCTGCACGGCGCAATGACACCTGGCCGCGCCCAGGGCCGCCTGGAAACCGTCCAGCGCCAGGCGTGTCCCATGATGCCGCACCAGACCGTGAAAGGCGAAGCGCCGGTAGCCGCGGATCAACAGGTGCTCGGCGGCCATCTGTCCGCAGGCGCGATAATCCGCCCAGACGCCGGGAATGTCTTTGGCGGGCGACCCGGACCACACGTTGACGAGCGGCACCTGCGCCTGGGCCGCCAAAGCCGCCAACTCGCTGGTGGCCCGGCCGATGATGCCGTCGTAAGGCGGCATGCCGGCGTAGCGCTCATTTAGACCCAAAAACGGATCGTTGACGTATTGCCAGGCCGGGTGCGCCAGGGCAAAGCGATGAATTCCGGCATAAATATCCTGATGGTGGCGCAGGGCATACCCCAGATTGATCGCCACCGCCACCCGCCGCATCCTGGCCATAAGACACCTCAAGGTAGCAGGCACACTCTGTGTGCCGCCCGCTACGGCACACAGAGTGTGCCTGCCACTTTTCTTGCGCCACTAATTTGTTTACCGGTCATTATTGGGACCTTACCATGCCCCCGGGGGGGCCGCAAGCCATGCCGTGGCGGAATATCTGACAAGTTTGGCGCGAAATTGGTATTTTCCCATGTTGCATTCGGCGGGCGCGATTGCTAGAGTTAAAAGCAATAATACATTAGGCTGTTTGTACATCAGGCTGTTTGAATGATTGCAAGCGGAGCGCCAACTAATGCGCTCCAGCCCCGGTGCCCGGGACGTTGGGCACCCAGGATCCGAGGGACAGGAGACCAGTCGGTCGCGGCAGTGGAGCTTTGTGAGAGGGGCTCCCGGCGATAGATCATGGCCCTCCGGCAGAGAGTACTGGCTACTGCGCCCAGCAACGCGCAGCGGTATTCTTTTGTCTGGGGAAGCTGCCATGGATTGCCAGGGGAAACAAAACTCGCGTTGTGAAGAAGGCAGAAGGCTGAAGGCTGAAGGCAGAAGCCAAGATGCGGCGCGCCAACTTCTAACTTCTCACCACTCAGGACTCAGCACTCAGCACTTAAAACACGGCACTCGCCGCTGGCTGGCCTTGGCCGTCGCGGCGGTGGGAGCGTTTGGATTGACTCGGCCGACCGCCGCAGCGGTCTACTATTGGGACGTCAACGGCACCGCCGCCGGATTTAGCACCGTGGTTGGCGCATGGGATGGCTCCAGCAGCTTTTGGAACACTGATTCGACCGGAGGCGCTGGCGGCGGCGTGACTAACACCACCGCGTCTACGATGGATCTGATCATCCCGCAGGCGACCACGAACACCGGTAGCATCACGGTTACCGGCACGCAAAGTGCCAGCAGTATCACCTTCGCTACGAATGTCGGCCCCACCACGAACATCACGGGCGGCACCGCAATCGTCATTGGCGGCACAGGGACTTACTCGGGCATCATTCAGCAGTCCACCGGGGCCAACACCATCAGCACGGCGCTGACGCTGAATTCGGCCGTCACAGCGTTCAATTTCTCGAACACGAGCACCGGCCTGCTGACCATCGGCGCGGTCACCGGCGCGGCTTCTTCCGGCACGCAGACGGTTACCGTCGGTTCCAGCGGTTCCGGCGGCATTACGCTCAGCGGCATCATCGGCGACGGTGCAAGCGGTGGCAACGTGGCCCTCACGATCAACAACACCTCGACCGGCATCACCACCCTCTCCGCCACCAACACCTTCACCGGACGGTTGACCGTGCAAAACGGCACGGTTTCCATCCCCGTGTTTAACAACTGGTATACCAACGGCCCGCTGGGCAACAGCTACGGCCTGTCGGTGCTCCTCGGCTCCGTCGGCAACACCGGCACGATCGAATACACCGGCGGCGGAACTGGCACCAACAGTAGCAAGCCGTTCACCATGGCCGCCGGCGGCTCGGGCGGGTTCCAGATCGACACTAACACCACCACCGTCACGCTCTCCGGCCAGATCGATGGCTCCGGCGGCCTCACGAAGACCGGCGCCGGCACCCTCGTTTTGACGCAGGGCAACGCCGCCAATGGCACCGCTACCCTGAACAACTACGGCGTGGGTTACGTGAACCAGTTCACAGGAACCACGGTCGTCAGCAACGGTAGGCTACAAATCCAAGCCTATGGCGCCGGCGGTGCCCAGGTGACCCAAGTCGGGATGGCTCTGCAGAAAAGCGTCTATGACACCACCGGCTCCAACGGAAGCACCATCGGCCTCGATCTCACCAACAGCGCTGCCGGGACCCCAACCTTCCCGTGGCTCGGCGGCTTGGCCGGCAATGTGAACCTGGCGTCGGCGATCATCGGCTACAGCAACCTCACGCAGATGAACCTGAATCCGCAAGCCGGGGTTTCCGCCTCCTACGGCGGTATTATTGCCCAACCCACGGCCGGTCTTGCCGCCGGCTTCTTGAATAAGATTGGGCCGGGCACCCAGATTTTCACCGGTGCCAACACTTATTCCGGCGCGACGACCATCTACACCGGCACCCTCAGTCTCGCTGGCGTCAGCGGGTCGCTTCTGAACTCCGCCGTGACGGTCAAAGGAGGCACCCTTCTGCTGGACAACTCGTCGGGTTGGACCAACCGCATAGCCGACACCGGGGCTGTCAGCGCTCTGGGTCTCGGTTCGCTGGCCCTGACCTCTTACAGTGGTGCGGGCATTCAATCCGAAACCGTCGGCGCCACCACCTTCGGGACCAGCGGCAAGGTCACGATCAACAACGGCGGCACCACCGGCGACCAGACCACCCTGGCCCTGGGCGCCGTGACGCGCAGCGCCGGTGCGGCCATCGACTTCGTCGGCACGGGCCTCGGCACCCTTGGCAGCGGCGCCAGCAGCCCCAACGTCACCAGCACCGGCGCCTTCCCCGGCACGTCGAATGGTATTCTGCCTTGGGCGACTGTCAACGAGACGAGCTGGGCCACAAACAGTTCCAACAGTATCGTCGCCTACGCCGGCACGTTCGTCGATCCCACCAGCGCTGCTTCGGACAGCACCAAAAATGCCCAGTTCACCGGCACCGGCACCATCGGATCGGCCAAATCTTTCAACTCACTGAATGTCATTTCCAGTGCCGCAGGGCAGAACCTGAACCTCTCGGCCAGCGCGGGCGATCTGACGCTCACCAGCGGTGCCATCCTCAAGTCTGGGACTAACGCTTACACCATCAGTTCCAGTGGAAGCCCGACGTTGGGCAAAGTCACCGCCGGCTCCGAACTGATCGCCCAAGTGGACGGCGGCGCCCTGACCATCAGCGCCCCGCTGAACACCGCCATTGTCAATATCGCCAAGGGCGGCACTGGCGCCCTGATCCTCTCCGGCACCCGTGCGGCCACCCTCAGCGGCAGCGTCAGCATCGCCGGCACCCTGGAGTTTGATGGTCTCGCCACCACGCTCAGCGGCGTCGTGAGTGGCCCGGGTAATTTGACCGTCAACCTCAATGCCGGGCAAATCTTCACCCTCAACAACACCGCCAACAGTTTCTCCGGCAATATCCTGGTCGAGGGGGGTGTGTTTTCGGGCTTACAAGCGTATAACCAATCGGGTCTGTCGCTCGCCCCCGGCACCAATGTCGGATCAGGCGCCACGGCCGCCGGTGGCCTGAACAACATTGAACTCAACGGCGGTATCATAGCTTGGAGCTACACCTTTGCCCGCTCCCTGGGAAACGGGCCGGATCAATTCAAGATCACCGGCGGCACCAGCGGGTTTACGACTAACGCCGGCAACAGCGGTCATGATTTCATGATTGGAGCGAGCAGCTCTGGCAACACTGAGGTGCAGTGGGGCAGCACCTACTTCAATCCCTCGACCCTGGTGCTGCAAGACACATCAACACTCGCTGGCGGGCAGCTTTCGTTTCGGAACGCCTTGGATCTCAACGGCGCCGCGCGCACTGTAGCGGTTAACGCGACGGTAGCATCCGGTGCTTATGCCACCATCAGCGGTAACATCCGCACCAGCAATGGCACGGCCGGCCTGACCAAGACCGGCGTTGGCTTGCTGCAACTCAGCGGGACCAACACCTACAACGGCCCGACGACGGTCAGCGCCGGAATCTTGGAGCCCATGGCAGCAACGGCACTCCCCGGCTACAATTCCTCCGGCAACGTGGTCTTCAGTGGCGGCACGCTCGGTTTACTAGTCGGTGGCAGTGGCTGGACGACAGCGCAGGGGGACACTCTCCTGAGCAATGCCACCAAGACCAGCGGTGCCTTGGGCATCGACACGACAAATGCCAACCTCACGCAGTGGACCGCCTTCACAACCACCAACTTTGGATCGACGCTCGGACTCACCAAGTTCGGCACCGGCACCCTGACCCTCAACCAAACCAATACCTACACCGGCGGCACTGCCGTCAGTGCCGGCACATTGCAGTTCGCCAAAATACTCTCCATGCCCGTCACGGGCGCCGTGGCCGTCGGAACCGGAACCACGCTGGCCGTCAACGTCGGCGGTAACGGTGAGTGGACCACCGGCACCAGCGGCAACGGCACGATCGGCGGCCTGTTGGCCGGACTCGGCGGCCAGAGCGGCGGCACCGTAGGTTACACAGGCAACGTTACGCTCGGCATCGACACAACGAACGCCTCCCCGACCAGCCAGACCTACGCCGGCAACATCGCCAACGTAGGCACCACCCTGGCACTTGCGAAACTCGGAACCAATACCCTGGTTCTTACGACCGCCAACACCTACACCGGCGGGACCTTCGTCACTGCCGGCACGCTGCAATTGGGCGGCGCAGGCACTCCGGGAGCGTCAGGCTCGAACGTTGCGGTCAACAGCGGGGCCTTGCTCGATCTCAATGGCACAAATCAGAACATTAACTTCACCGCCGGAACCGGGGTTGGCATCGTCGCCAACAACTCAGGCAGCGGCACATCCACGCTAACTCTGTCAACGGCAGCCAGCCCAGCCGCGAATGTGATCATTCAAGATTACACCACCGCGGCCGGTGGAAAGGTCGCTGTCGTGGTGGCAGCGAATATCGCAAACCCAAACAATTCCAACACCTACAGCGGCGGCACCACCGTCAATGGCGGGGCTTACCTCTATCTTCAGACGGGCAGCACCTCCAATACCGGGGCCGGTACCGGAACGATCAACCTGACGGCTTCGAACAGTGGACTGTTGTCTGATGGTACCGGTACCATCGCCAACAACATCACGGGCGCGGGCTACGTTCAAAACAACGCGACCGGAAGTACCAACACACCAGTATTCACGGGAAACCTAACCACTTCGGGGGCTTTCATTTTCCGCAATGGCACCACCGATGGTTTTAACTTTGGGGGCACTGGAACCAGTAGTCTGAGTGGGGTGATCGGCTCGACTTATAACCCGGTTAACGGTTCCGTAACAACCGGCTCCATCACCAAGTCCAACGTCGGTACCCTTACCCTTAGCGGCGCAAACATCTACTCCGGCAGCACGACCGTCACCGGTGGCACGCTGGCGGGCACCCAGACCAGCGGAACGCCCTTCGGCACCGGCTTGGTCACTGTGGGGACGGGCATTCTCTCCCTGGCGCCCTCCGGCTCCAGCACGAATGTGGCCGTGACGGGCGGAACCGTCGCCGCAGGCACCTTGTTCACCTTTAACCCGGACGCGACGCTCTCTTTGAACAAAGGGACGCAGAGCAGCCTGACCTACACCTTTGGCGGAACCGGAACGACGTGGACCCGCGGCACCAACGGCACTTTGATTCTCAGCGTGGGCGCGATCGGCAACCTGGGCAATACCGCGGGGGGCGGCGGCGAGCGCTTCCTCATCAACGGCACGGCTCCGACAACGACGGGCACGGCGCTTTTGGTGGACGCTGTGGTGGCACAGGACCGGGGCAACAACAATGCCGGCGACTTCGTGACCTACGGTGCGACCAATGGTTTCGCCGCGGCGACCCCCGACTTTACCAACACCTTTACCGGTTCGACCAACGCGAAGTATGTCAGCATTACAACCCCCTCCATCTCGACCGGTGGGGCTATAGCGGCCTACGCTCTGAAAGTAAGCGGACAAACGCTCACCAACACCAGCAGCCTCACCCTGGGCGGCAGCGCCACCGGTGTGGCAGGGCTGATCCTGAACGGCGGCACGATCAGCGGCGGCACTTCCTTGACGACCCCGACTAGCGTGGCGACGGAACTAACCATTTACACCAGTGGAACCAGCGTTATTTCCACCCCCATTCTCACTGCAACGTCTCAGGCCGGGATCAGCGTCTTCGGCCCTGGAGCCCTCGACTTTTCCAGCTCCGCCGGTAATTCCTTCACCGGCGGCCTGCGCATCAACAACTCCACGGTCATCGCCAACAATAACAACCAGCTCGGCGGCACAACCGCCGCCATCACGCTTACCGGCGGCACCCTGCAAACCAGCGGGACGGTCGCACTGGGCGGAGGCACCCGCGCCATCACGCTGGCATTGGGCCAGAATCAACCCGGCGGCACCTTCAATGTAACCAGCGGCACCACGACCTATCAGAACAGCAGCACCAGTAGCAATATCCTCAGCGGAACCTCGCTGACCAAGACCGGCGCAGGCACCCTGGTCCTGAGCGGCAACACCACCAACACCTACACCGGCGGAACCTTCGTCAATGTCGGCACCTTGCAACTCGGGGCCAGCAGTATGTTGGCGACCACCGGTGCCGTGACTACGGGCGGCGGCACCTTCGATATCCAGACATTCTCTAACACTGTTGGTGCCGTCACGCTAGCCGGCGGCAGCATCATCGGCACATCCGGTGTGCTGACCGGCATCGCCTACAACGTACAAAGTGGCTCTGCGAGCGCCAACCTTGCAGGCACTGGGGCCGCGCTAACCAAGACCACCAGCGGAACCGTGCCCCTCAATGGCACCAACACCTACACAGGTGTAACCACCGTGAGCGCCGGAACCCTGCAATTCGCCAAGCAAGTCGCGCTCTACAACAACAATACCGCAGGAACAGGCTGGACGGCGGCGAACATCAACGTGGCAAGCGGTGCCACGCTGGCCTTCAATGTCGATTCCGCGGGAACAGCCGGATTTACCAGTACCAGCCTGAACACACTGCTGACCAACATCTCGGTGGCGAGCAGCGCCACCGCGGGTTTGCAGTCCGGCGCCATCCTTGGCTTCGACACCAGCACGGCCACCGGCGGCACCTTCACGCAGGGCAATGCCATCGCGAACTCCACAGGCGCCAATGGCGGCGCGATCGGAGTTACCAAGCTCGGCACCGGCACCTTGACTCTTAATCAGAACAATACCTACAGCGGCGCTACCACCATTAGTGCCGGCGAATTGGATGTGACCGGTTCCACGGCCGCCGGTTCGGCGGTCTCGGTCTACGGCACTATCGGCGGCACGGGCACGGTCAATGGCACGGTCCATGTCTATAGCGGCGGCACGATCGATGCCGGCGTGGGCGCCGCCGTCGGCACCCTGAATACCGGGGCTCTGACCATCGATAGCGGCGGCACGTTCAACGTCCACATCCAGACGGGCAGCCCCGCCGCCAGCAATGTCGATAAAATTGTGGTCACAGGCACCGCCGTGCTCGCCGGGACCATCAACTTTACCGGCAGCGCCAACCAGGGCCTCTACACGGTGCTGAGCGCCACCACACTGACTGGCACCTTCGGCACCGCCAGCCTGCCCAGCGGCTATCGCCTGGACTACGGCACCCTGGCCGCCAACACGCTGGACCTCGTTCACTTGGCCACGGTCGGATTTATCGCCGATCCGGCCTATAACAACATCAACGTTCACCCGGGTACGCAAACCATTGGGCTAAGGGTTTCCAACACGGCCCCGACTAACTCTGATGCGGCCACCTACACCCTTGCGGCCACCGGCGTAACCGGCTTGGCTGGCAACACCAGAAACGCGGATACCGGTGCTGGTTATGATAGCAACACGGGCACCTATGCCGCCGTTGCCGGAACAAACACGCTCACGGTGAACCTCACGAATACTGGTAACACATGGACGAATACCCCGGGAAGCGTTACCGTCACGCAGACTGGCTACCGCCTGGCCACGGCGGCGGCGACCTTGACGCCCGTGACGCTGACCAACATCCATGTGGGCCGCAGCTTTGCCACCAAGGCGGTGAGCATCACCAACAGCGCCGCCAACGACACCTTTAGCGAAAACCTCGATGTGTTGAGCACCACTCCAGGCACGGGCACATCCGCCAGCGGCACCTTCAGCGGTTTGGTGGCACAGACCGCCAACAACAGCAGCATTCTGGTGGGCCTGACCGGTACGCAGAGCACCGCCGGCACCTTTGGCGGGACCGTGACCTTGAATTTGACCTCCGACGGCACCGGCACCAGCGGCCTGGGCCAGACTGCCAACGGCACCAGCACCGTGGCCGTCACCGGCACGGTCTATTCGGGCCTGATGAACTGGACCTCCAGCAGCAGCGGCAACTGGAACACCGACGGCAATTGGACCGATTCGACCGCCAGCGCCGTCCATGCCGCCCCGGGCCTGGATGCCGGCTATACCCACAGCGATACGGCCACGTTCGGCAGTACCAGCGGAGCGGTTGCAGTGCACCTCAACGGCCAGTCGCCGAGCCTCGCGGGCATTACCTTCAACAGCAGCAACAGCTACACGATCGACAACACCGGCGGCGGCACGCTGACCCTGAGCGGCGGCGGCAGCGGGGTAACGATCACCGACTCGTCGGGCAGTCACGAGATCAGCGCCCCGATTGTCCTGGCCGACAACCTCACCGGCACGGTTACCAACAGTGGCGATATGTTGACCCTCAGCGGAATCATCAGTGGCAGCGGCGAAAGCCTGACCAAGGCCGGGGCTGGCACGCTGACGCTCACCGGCTCCAACACCTACAGCGGCGGCACGACGGTCAGCGCCGGCGTGCTCAAGATCAGCAGCGCCAATGCCCTGGGCACCGGCGGGCTGGTGCTGGCCGGCGGCAGTTTGGATTCCGGCTCCAGCAGCATCACCCTGGTCAGCACCCCGCAAACCTGGAACAACGATCTGGTCTTTCAGGGCTCAGCCGACCTGAACATGGGCACCGGGGCCGTCACGCTGACCGCCAGCCGCCAGACCACGGTGACCGGCGGCAATTTGACCATCGGCGGGGCAATCAGCGGCAGCACCTATGGCCTGACCAAGGCCGGCGCGGGCACGCTGACCCTCACCGGATCGAACACCTATAGCGGCAACACGATCATTACCACAGGCAAACTGGCCCTGAGCGGCGCGGGCGCGATCAATAATAGCCCGGTGATCAAGGTTGGCGCCGGGGCCTATTTTGATGTTTCGGCGGTTACCGGCGGCTACGCGCTGGCCAGCGGCCAGACCCTCAAGGGCACCGGCACCGTGCTCGGGGCGCTTACCGTGGCCAGCGGCAGCACCATCAGCCCGGGCAACAGCCCCGGCATGCTCAGCCAGACCGGCGATCAGATTTGGAGCCCCGGCGGCCATTACGTCTGGGAAGTCAATCAGGTCACCGGCACCAGCAACCAGGACGGCGGCCAGAAAGGCGTTAACCCCGGCTTTGATTTTATCAACATCACCGGCGCCCTGAACCTGGGGACGCTCAGCAGCGGCAGCAAATTCAACCTCGATATCACCGGCCTGACCTCCGGCGCCACGGCCGGCAACCCCGACGGCTGGGTCGCAACCAACAGCTATCAGTGGACCATCGCCAGCGCCAGCGGCGGCATCACCGGCTTTAGCGCCGGCGAGTTCAACCTCAACAACCTCAACAGCATCGCCACCACCGGCCCGGGTTTCGCCATCACCCAAAGCGGCACCGATCTGGTCCTGACCTACACCGGCGGCAGCACCGCCTTTGGCATTACCAACAGTTCGCCGGTCGTACTCAACGTGCTGCGGAACGCCACCCCCGGCAGCACCGCGACGGCCGCCATCAACGTGACCAACAGCGGCACCATCGCCGGCAGCGCCAGTTTCTCGAGCCTCTCGGGCCCGCTGACGGCCCCGGCCACCACCGGCAGCATTGCCGGCAGCGGCACCGGCAGCAGCAACCTGACCATCGACATCACCGGCCTTACGTACGACCACACCGGCCAGACGCTCACCGTTACCCCGAATACCGGCGCCAGCATCGGCACGGCATCCGTGACCGTGCAATACAATGTGGGCACGGCGACCGCAGACAACACCGGCAGCCTGGCGGCATTCGGCGACCCGCTCAATGCGGTGGTGACGGGCAGCACCAGTGGTTATGTCGGCCTCTCGGCGCAATCGACGTTCATTAGTAGCGGTTCGGGCGGCACGGATAAGGGCGGCACGGCAACCATCATCAATTCCGCCAGCAATAGCCTGGGCTCCCCGGCCAACGTGAGCATGGCGTGGCGGACTGTCACCAGCAGCGATATTGCCCCGTTGTTCACTAACGTGGTGGAACTGGCCGGGCTGGGCAGCGATGTGTTCGTGCTGGAGATGGTCTACTCGGGCACGCATCCGGATGCTTTCCTGGGACGCGAATTGCTCAATGGATCGAATGCCCCCAGCGGCTTGTGGACCAACGCGGGCACGGGTGCCAATCGGGGTGTGTATGCCAGCGAGCTGACGGTGGGCAACTGGGGCACCGACCCGACCACGCACGAGGTCTGGGCGGTGGTGCAGCTTGACGCCACCGGCATGACCAACGACTTTGCCGTGATCCCCGAACCGACGAGTTTGGGATTGCTGGGCTTGGGCGCATTGGGATTGCTGGCGCGGCGCGGGAAGCGGAAATCGTAGGCACGAAGAAGGCAGTAGGCTGAATTATTTAGCGGTGGCCCTGGGGGCCAGGCGTCGCGGAACCACGGAATGCGAAGTTAGAAGGTGGAAGTTGGACTCAAGAAGTTGGAATCAAGAAGTTGGGCGTTGGAAGTTGGACGTTTAGCGTTGAACGTTGGACGTTCGTCATGCCAGAAGTTATTCCGCCCTCTAAACAGAACCTTCCGCGGCATGGTCATCCAAGGGTTCGCAAAGCCGTGCCGGGGCATTCAACCACGCCCCATCGCGGTTCCATTCACAATGGCCCATGGATGGCGATTTATGGGCGTGGGAAATAAGAAACTTCGCTAGCGTGATCTTACCTGCAGCCGGGAGTCCCATAAGTCGGGCGGCGACGGATTGTCTGATATATTTGGCGCAAAATTATAGTGGTTTCAGGCTGCTTTTCCCCGACCAGCTTGCTAAGCTGTAATAGTGACACATCCGGTTTTTGCAGGGGCCAAAGCGGGGCGCCAATCGCGGCACCCCATCCCCGATGCCGGGGAAGTCGGCATCAGATCTAGAGGGACAGGAGACCAGGCCGTCGCGACGGCGGAGCCTTGTGCGAGGGGCTCCCGGTGACAATGCCATGGCCCTCCCACAGAGAGAGTCTGGTTACTGCGCCCAGTGTGCGCAGCGGTGCTCTTTTTGTCTGGGGAGTCGGCCATGGGTTGCCAGGGTAAACAAAACACGCAGCGCGAAGAAGACCGAAGCCAGAAGGCAGAAGGCTCAATAAATGGCGCAGCGCGCCGCCTTCGGTCGTCTAACTTCCAACTTCCAAAGCCCAACTTCCGCGATGGCAAGCGCCATCGCACCCGCCGCTGGCTGGCCCTGGCCATCGCGGCCGTGGGCGTGGGCTCGCTGTTCGGTGCCGGGCAGGCCCAGGCGGCCATGACGTGGGACGCCAACGGAACCACGACCGGACAAATCGATGGCGCCGGTGCCTGGCTGACCGCCAACGACTGGTGGAACGGCACGACCAACGTGAACTGGACCGACGGCAGCGACGCCGTCTTCGGCAACGGCGGCACCGGCGGTGCCGTCACCCTCGCCAGCGCGGCGACGGTCAATTCTTTCACATTCAACTCCTTTTCCGGCACCTACACGCTGGGCACGGCGGGCAGCACGATCACGCTCAACAGCGGTCTCACCATGAACGCCGGTTCGGGTAACGTCACCTTTTCCAGCCCGGTCACCTTGGGTGGTGCACAGACTTGGACAAATAATTCAGGCAACACGCTTACCCTTAACGGCAGTGTGAACAATAGCGGCAATCTGCTGACCATCGACGGGAGCGGCCCCACCACTTTTGGCGCTGTCACCCTCAGCGGCGCGGGCGGTCTCACAAAGAACGGTGCGGGGAACCTCGATATCCACACCACGACCACATCCTTCACCGGCGCGTTGACGATCAACGGTGGCGAGGTGTTGGAACAAAGCATGAACATCGGCTCCGGGAATCTGACCCTCAACGGCGGCGTCCTGGAAGATTACTGGGGTGGCAATCTCACGCGCAGTCTGGGCGCGGGCGCGGGGCAAGTTCAGATTCTCGGCGGCGCGAGCGGGTTCAGCGGTCAGGGCACAACCGGACTGACCATCAAAATCAACAACAACGCCAGCTACGAAGTCGTTTGGGGGGCTGCGAACGAGGCGGGGAACGGCAACGCCACCGGCTATTTCAATCCCTCCACGCTGGTGCTCCAGGGGCCTTGGGCCAACGCCGGCGGCAACGTGAACTTTCAAAACAAGATCGATCTCAACGGCACCACGCGCACGATTGCGGTCAACAAGGATACGGGGGGCACCGCTGGCGGCGGTGCGACGATCTCCGGTGCGATCCGCACCAGCAGTGGCACGGCCGGACTTACCAAGACTGGCCCCGGACCGTTGTTCCTCTCCGGGCCCAACACCTACAACGGCGCCACCACGCTCAGCGGCGGGATCTTGAACGCCAATGCGAGCGCCGCATTGGGTGATGGCAGCAGCACCAATACCCTCATCTTCAACGGTGGCACCCTGCAGGCCGGCGGTACCATCACCTCGCCCTCCACCCGTGGGGTGACCTTAACCAGCACCGGGCTCATTGACACCAACAACAACAGCGTGAGCATTGCCGGCAACATGAGTGGTGCCGGCGGCTTGACCAAAAGCGGCCTGGGGACCCTCACCGTTTCCGGCACAAACAGCTACGGCGGCATCACCGTCATCAATGCCGGCACCTTGCAGTTCCCCAAGATGGCTTCGCTTTACAACGACACTCCCGCGAGTTGGACTGCGGCCAACATCAACGTGAAGAGTGGGGGTATCCTCGCGCTGAACTTGGATTCTGCGGGGACTGCCGGATTTGATTCGGGCAATCTGAACACCCTGCTGACCAACATCTCAGTGGCAAGCAGCGCCACCGCGGGCCTGCAGGCCGGGGCTAACCTTGGCTTCGACACCAGCACCGCCACGGGTAACACCTTCACCCAGGGCAATGCCATCGCCAATTCCACCGGCGCCAATGGCGGGGCAATTGGAGTGACCAAACTCGGCACCAACACGCTGGTGTTTGACAAGGCCAATACCTACACCGGCCCGACCACGATCAGCGGCGGTACGCTCAGTCTCACCGGTTCCCTGACCGGCACGGCAATTACCACCAGCGGCTCCGCGATTCTCAATGAAAGCGCCGCGGGTGTCATCGGCGGCGCGGCAACGCTTACGCAAGGCAGTTCCGGGACCAGCATCCTCTCCGGCACCAACACGTACACCGGCGCTACCTGGATCAGCTCCGGCACCCTGCAAATCAGCGGCGCCGGCAGCCTCGGATCCGGTGCTTACGCGGCCAATATTTCGAATTCCGGCACGTTACAATACAGCAGCAGCGCCAACCAGACCCTCTCGGGCGTCATCTCCGGCACCGGCGTGCTGCTGAAAGATACCTCGGCTGCGAGCACTTTGACCCTCTCCGCCGCCAACACCTTCAGCGGCAACACCACGGTCAGCGCCGGCACGCTGTCCCTCACGAACGCCCTGGCGCTGCAGAACAGCGCGCTGGTCACCACCGGCGCGGGCGCGGTTACCCTCAGCGGCATTACCACCCCCACCTTCGGCGGCCTCAGCGGTGCGTCGGGCAATCTCGCCACGATCATCTCCTCCGGCTACACCGGTAGCGTGACGGCCCTGAACCTCAATCCCATTTCGGGCTCGGTCACCTACGGTGGCGCCATTGCCGACGCCACCACCGGCATGACCCTCACCAAGACCGGGGGAGGCACGCAGATCCTTTCCGGCGTTAACACCTATACCGGCATCACCACCATCAGAGGCGGCACACTTCAAGTCGGCAACGGAACCACCGGCAGTCTGAATGGCACGACGGGAACGGCGCTCACCTTCACCGGCACCGGCATTTTCAATGTGGCGGAAGCTTCCAGTAGCACTCAGGGAATGGGCGCGCTCACCCTGAGCGGCGGTGATGCCACGATTACCTCCACGGCCGCAGGTGCTTCCTCGGCCGCCACGCTGACTTTTGCCTCGCTCAATACCCGGACGGCCGGCGCCACTGCCAACTTCACCCTGGCCACCAACACCACCTCCACCGGCGCCACGCCGAACAAAATCGTGTTCACCAGCACGACCAATGTTCCACTAGCCGGCGGATCCAACGATGCGGGCATCTTCTTTGGCGGCAGCAACTACGCCCGTGACGATGCCGCAGGCTATCTGCGCGCAGTCTCCTACAGCGGCACGCCGGACACAAATGCCAGCACTGTGGGAACTGGCGTCACCATTGGCAGCACCACTTCCGCCTCGGATATCAACCTCACCGGGGTCATCACCGGGCAGACTACCGCTGCGGTAAACACCATCAAGACAGGCAGCAACCTCACCTTCCAGGCCACCGCCTCCACCCTGAACGTCAACGGCTTCCTTACCACCGCCACCTTGTCCATCTCAAACGGCACGAACGCGAGTTCGCTCCAGACCAACACCGCCGGCGGCGACATGGTGTTCAACGTCACCTCCGGAACAACGACCGTCGCGCCCAACATCATCGACAACTCCGGTAGCAAGCTCACCAAGTCCGGCGCCGGCACTCTCACCCTCTCCGGAACCAACACCTACACCGGCGGTACGTTCATCAACGGGGGTACGGTGACCATGGGCGCCGCCGCAGCAAGTCTTGGTGCGACTGGGAGCAACGTGACGTTCAACGGGAGCGGCGCGATCAATGGCGCATACGGCAGCGTCCTTAGCTGGGGGGCGCTCGCCATCAACGGGGCTGGCACCACGGCCTCGTTCAATACCGGCTCCGGCAGCGGTAACAGTATGACTTTCACCGGGCCGGCAACGGGTAACGGTACGCTGACGGTTAATTCTTTTAGCGGCGGTTACGCGATGACCTTTAACCTCAATAGCACCGCGAATACGTTCACGGGTCCAATTGTCTTAGGATCGACCCAGACTTCAACATTCAACGCCAACAGTCTGGGGGATAGCTCCGGGGCGGGTCCAATCCAGCTTGGATCTGGTACGGTTCTCGGCAGCTTTAACTACGGCACCGGCGCCATCGCGCCGCTGACGCTAAACTACCGTCAGATCGTGCTGGCCGGCACCACGGCCGGAGGTACCATACAAAATAGCAGCAACCAAGCCATCACCATCAACACCAACCTGGGTATTAGCGGCACGGGCGCCAAGACCCTCACGCTCGGGGCCGTCACCGGCCCGACGAACGCGTGGGGCGGCAGTATCGCCGACGGACCGGGCTCGCAGATCAGCCTCACCGTTTCCGGCGGTACCTGGAGCCTCGGCGGCGCCAACGCCTACAGCGGCGGAACGGCCATCACCGGGGGCACCGTGAAAGTTGGCAACGCGACCGCCTTGGGCACGGGCGCAGTGAACGTGACCAGCGGCGCCGTGCTGGACCTCAACGGCACCACCATGACCAACACCAATCCGCTGACCCTCAATGGAACGGGCATCAGCAGCGGTGGCGCATTGGCCAATAGCAGCGGCACGGCGGCCACCTACGCGGGTCTGGTCACCCTGGGGGCCACCGGGACCAGCATCGTGGCTAACAGCGGGAATATCAGTCTCTCCAACACAGGCACGATCGCCGGCGCCTCCACGGGCTTGGGTTTGGTCCTGGGTGGCACGGCCACCGGCAACAGCATCGCCAGCGCCTTCAATGGCGGCGTGGCGGGAACGCCGGGCGCGGGCACTTTGACCAAGCAGGGGACCGGCACCTGGACGCTTACCAACACCAGCACCTACACCGGCGCGACGGCCGTCAACGTCGGCGCGCTGGCCTTGGGAAACGGCGGCAACCTCGGGGCGACCGCAGTCACGGTGGCCTCCAACGCCACGTTTGCCGTCACCCAAAACACCACCGGCGCGTCGAATGCCGTCGGCAATGCGACTTTCACCCTCAACGCCGGGTCCGCTTTGAATATGGCCGATGGTTACACGAGCACCCTGAACTTGGGCGGCGCGGCGACCCTGGCCCCAAGCTCCGGCACAGCGCCGGTCATCACCTTCAACATCGCATCGGCCAACACGACGAACGACGTCCTGGCCATCACCGGAGCGGCAACCGTCGGAGCGGGAAAGGCCACGATTGTGCCGGTATTCCTTGCCATGCCTTCGTCCGGCAGCAACACTTACACGCTGATCACCGCCGCCAGCGGCCTGGGCTCCGCCAACTTCACGCTCGGCGGGCAAAGAAATATCATCATCCCCTCGGTCGGCGTTTTCCAAACCACGCTGGCAACCTCCACGACTACTGCGGAAATCCTCTCCTTCACCACCGGTGCAGCTACCCCGACTAGCGCGTACTGGACGGGCGTCCAAGGCAACGGCAGTTGGACCGCGCAGAACGGAACGACTTTCACCACCAACTTCGCCGTTGACGCCCTCGCCAGCGCCGACACCTACGCCCCACCCGGTTCCACCACCACGGTCTACATGACCGCCAACAGCGCCACCAACCTCGCCACCACGCTCGATCAGGCTTCCACCACGATCGCGGGCCTGGTCTTTACCGGCACCGGCACCACCAATGCCACCGCCGGCTCCAGCATCGGGCCGGGCGCCACCAGCACCAACTCTCTGACCATCGGCACCGGCGGTATCACGGTCAACGCCGGGTCTGGAGCGAACACCATCAGCGCCCCGGTCGTCCTGGGCGGGGCCCAATCCTGGACCAACAGTTCCGGGAACCTCCTGACGGTCTCCGGTAACATCGATAATAGCGCCAACCTGCTGACCATCGCCGGTTCCGGCAACACCAGCTTCGGCGGCATCATCGGTTCGGGCACGACCAAGAGCGGCGGCCTGACCGTCAACGCCAGCGGCGCGACCGTGACCCTCTCCGGAGCCAACGCCTACACCGGCGTCACAACTCTTACCGCCGGCACGCTGAGCGTGGGCGCGAGCAATAATCTGGGCGCTGCGGCGTCCAACCTCGTCTTCAACGGCGGCACGCTCCAGATCACCGGCACAGCCCTGACCAGTTTCTCCGGCATCGGCCACACGGTCTCGTTCACCTCCGGCCAACCGGTGGGGCTGGACATCAACAATGCGGGCAACACCTTCACCGCCGACCAGGTTCTCAATCAAGGCGCGGGCGGCCTGACCAAAGTGGGGCTTGGCACCCTGGTGCTCACCAAAGTTAATACCTACACCGGCGGCACAACGATCAGCGGTGGTGCCTTGCAAATCAGCGGGACCGGCTCGTTAAATGCCGGCAGTTATGCCGGAGGCATCTCCATCGCCAACGGAGCGACCCTGCGCTACAGTTCCAGCGCCGCCCAGACCTTCTCTGGTGTTATCACCGGCACGGGCGGGCTGACCAAAGACACCAACACCGGCGACCTCACCTTGTCCAGCACCAGTAACACCTACAGCGGCACCACCACCGTCAGCTCCGGCCGGATTCTTGCCTCCGCGGCAGGCATCCTGTCCAACGGAGCCACCAGCCTCGTGCAATCCGGCGTCGGCCAGTTCATGCTCACCGGAGGCACAACTTACAGCAATCCCTTCAACATCAGCGGCACCGGCTACGCCGAGGGCAGCGACAGCCAGAATAACAACGACGGTGCCATCCGCATCGACGGCAGCAACACCTTGTCCGGCACCATCACGCTCTCGGGCAACGCACGAATCGGAATGTATGGCGCCAGCGGGACCAATACCATCAGCGGCCAGATCACCGGCTCGTACGGCATTGATTTCTACGGAATGAACAGCGCCAACAGTGCAGCCCAGACGTTCCTGATATCCAACACGGGCAACAACTACACCGGTGCCACGACGATCTATAACAGCAATTACAACAGCACTACTTTCACCGGCGTCTCGACCACCTTGAAACTCGGCGCCTCGAATGTGATTCCCAGCGGTGCCAGCGCAGGCAATGTCGTATTTGCCATCAACGGCACCGACCCCAACGCCACTGATGTCCTTGATCTCAATAGTTTCAGCAACACCATCAATGGCCTGACCGTCAGCTCCGGCGCCTTCGCGACAAAAATCACGAACAGCGGCAGCGGCGCTTCGGTCCTCACCATCGGCGCCAACAATACCACCAGTTCGTTCTCGGGCACCATCACGGATGGCGGCAGCGGCAAGACCCTGGCCATCACCAAAATTGGCGCCGGCGTGCTGACCCTCACAGGCACCAACACCTACATCGGCGGCACCACCGTCTCCGCCGGCACGCTGGCTCTGACTGGCGCCGGCGCGGTCAACACCAGCAGCGGCATTACCGTCAACGGCAGCGGCGCGACCTTCCTGCAAACCAGCAGCGCGGCGGTCGCGCCCACGCTCACGCTTACCCAGGGGATCCTCACCGGCAGCGGCACGGTCAATACGGTCAACGTCGGCGCGGGCACGGGCGGCAACATCTCCAACAACAACGGCCTGGCCGGCGCTGCCCTGACCATCGGCACCCTGACCCTCGCGGGCGGGGCCAATATCAACCTGTTCAGCAACGGGGCGTCCACCACGGCGGATCTCACCGTCACCACGCTGACCAACAACTCTGCGGCCAATGCCGTCACCATCACCGCCAACAACGTCGCCGGCTGGACCAGCGGCTCCACGTACAACCTGATAAGCTACACCACCTTGAACGGCGCGGGGTTAAATAACTTTGCGCACGCCGTCAATAACCTCAGCTCCCGTCAGCTTCCGACGTGGGGCAATTCCGGCACCGCCATCACCTTAACAATCAATGGCGACAGCCTCTTCTGGCTGGGCGGCGGGGACGGCAATTGGAACACCGCCGCGACAGGTAACTGGCAACTGGTCACGGCGGGAACCCCCACCACGTTCCTGGCGAATGACACGGTGATCTTCAATGACAACGCCACCGCTGCCGGTCCGATCACCGTAAACATCGATGCCGCCAACGTGAATCCCAACTCCACCACCTTTAGCAACAGCACCAAGAACTACGTCCTGAGCAGCACCGGCGGGTTCGGTATTTCCTCCGGCAGCCTGACCAAGAGTGGCAGCGGCACTCTAACCATCAATAACACCAATACCTACAGCGGCGGGACGAGCATCACGGGCGGCATCCTCTCCTTCGCCAACAACGCCCTGGGCAGCGGCACCATCACCGTCAACGGCGGCACGCTCCAGTGGGCCAGCGGCAACACCCAGGATATCTCGGGCACACTGGCGCTGGTGAACAGCGGCAGCGCCACCCTCGACACCAACGGCAACACCGTGACGTTAGCCAGCCCCTTCGCCGCCGGTATATCCAGCAGCCTGACCAAGACCGGCTTGGGCACCCTGTACCTCAGCGGCACCGCCAGCACCTACACCGGCGGCACCACCGTTGCGGCCGGCACCTTGGCCGTGGGCAGCGGAAACAATGCGAACACGCCGCTTTCTGCCAGTTCCGGCCTGACGATCAACTCCGGCGGCACGGTGCAAATTAATTCCGATAATGGTCTCAGCGGCAACACCGCCTCTAATAAAGTTCCGGTAACCATCAACGCCGGCGGCCTGATGACGGGACTGGCCACGGCCGACAGCGGCGCCGGCCCAACCGTTAATATCTATGGGGTCCTGAACCTCAACGGCGGAACTCTCGCTAATGGGGGCACGGGCGCGCAAACGGCTTATGGCACCTGGGATCTGGCGGGCGGCGTCACGGTCAACGGCGGCACGAACACGTCCACCATCAGTGCCAGCAACGTGGTTCCCAATCAAACCGGCGGCACCACCTTCACGGTCGCCAACGGGGGCACGGCCAGCGGCATGGACCTGAATGTCACCGGATCCTTGATCAAAGGCACCTCCACGGCCGACACCGGAATCATCAAAACGGGCGCTGGCACCATGGCGCTCGCCGGCGCCAACACCTATACCGGCGGCACGACGGTCAGCGCCGGCACTTTGCTGCTGGCCAGTAGCGGGTCGGCCAACGCCATCGCGGGCGGCGGCCTGACGATTGGCGCGGCCAGCAATACCGCGGCCACCGTGCAATACACCGGGACCAGCAGCGACATGATGGGCGCGGGAGCCGTGACGATCAACGGCCGCGGCATCCTGGATTTCAACGGCGCGACCGACACGATCGGCAACGTGACGCTGGTTTCCACCGGCGCCACAACGAGCAACCCGACGCCGCTCATCAATACGGCCGGCGGCGGCAATCTGACCATCGGCACGCTGGGCATCACGCCGGTGGCGGGCTTTACCAGCGTGGTCAACTCGGGCACGGGCACCTTGACGCTGGGGGGCAATGTGACCTTCACTACGGCGACAACGGGCCAGGCGCAGATCACCGGCCAGACGCTGGCGCTGGGGGCGACGCGCACGATTACCTTCTCGGGCACCGCTGGGACCGGGACTACATATGACATGGACATCACCAGCGCCATCACGGGTGCGACATTTGGCCTCACCACTTCAGGCACGGGGCGGCTGCAATTGGATGGTACGACGGCGAACACGTATAGCGGGTTAACGACGGTGGGCGCAGGCGGCACGCTGCTGCTGAGCAAGACGGCCAATGTCAACGCGCTGGGCAGCGGGGGCGTGCAGGTGGGCGCGGCGAATAACACGGCCGCGACGGTGCAATATGCGACGACCGGGACGAGCACGGACATGATCGCCGACACCGCCCCGGTGACCCTGCTGGGTCAGGGTTCGTTGGATTTCAACGGCGCGACGGACACCATCGGCAACGTGACGATCACGGCGACCGGTGCGACCGCGGGGAGCACGCCGATCAAGAACACCGCCGGCGGCGGTATTCTGACCATCGGCACCCTGGGCATTACGCCGGTGGCCGGCTACAACAGTCAGATCAACTCCGGCACGGGCACCATCACCCTGGGCGGCGACGTGACCTTTACAGCTGCAACCACCGGCCAGGCGCAGATCAGCGGCAATCTGGCCTTGGGCGGAGCCACCCGCAACTTCACCGTCGGCCTGGGCACCGGTGCCAATCAGGATCTGCTGGTTGATGCGGCCATTTCCGGCAGTAGCGTGGGCCTGACCAAAGCGGGCGCCGGCCGGCTGGCCCTCTCCGGCACCAACAGCTATACCGGCCCGACGACGGTGAGCGCGGGCAAGTTGCTGCTCTCCGGTTCATTGAGTGGTTCGAACGTCGCGACGAGCGGCACCGGCATCCTCACGCAAGGCGGAACCGGGGCGATCAATGGCGTTGGCGTCACGTTTACCCAAGGCAGCAGCGGTATCACGACCCTCTCCGGCATTAACACCTACACCGGCGCGACGAACGTCAACGCCGGCACGCTGCTGGTCAACAGCCCGGGCGCACTGGCCGCCGGCAGCGCTCTGACCGTGGCCAACGGGGCCACGCTCGGTGGCAATGGCACCATCGGCGGCACGGTCAATGTGGCCGCCGGCGGCGCTCTGTCGCCCGGCGCTTCCGCCGGGGCTATCGGCACGCTCACGCTGACCGACAACAGTGCCAGCGCCCTGACCCTCAATGGCAACAGCCTGTATTACGATTTGCCGGCCAGCGGCACCACCTGCGACCTCATTGCCATCACCGGCAACCTGGTGTTGAACGGGACCAACACCGTCGCGCTCAATTTGCCAACCGCGGGGGTTCCGGCAAACACTTACACGCTGCTGACCTTTGGGGCGCAAACCGGTTCGGGTTCCCTCGTCTTCGCCAACGGATCCACCACCCTGGGGAACGCCGCACTGGCGGTCAACGCCGGGAATGTGCAGTTGACCGTGGGGGCCGGGGGTCTCAACCAGGGCGTCTGGAAAGGGACGGTATCGGGCGTTTGGGACGGGGGCATCTTGAACTGGACGCGCAACGGCACCGCGGCACAAGCCTTCGCAACCAACGACCTGGTGACGTTTGACGACACGGCGACAACGTACACCGTAACCAGCGGCGGCACGGTCGCGCCCGGCCTCGTGACCGTCAACAACTCCACCAACGCTTACACCATCAATGCCACCATCGGCGGAACGGGCACACAGCTCATCAAGTCCGGCACCAATGCCCTCACGCTCGGAGGGACGAACAGCTACACCGGCGGCACCGTGCTCAACGCGGGCACGCTGTATTTCCCCGCCGATACCGCCTTGGGCACGAGCGGAAACAGAAATATCACCTTCAACGGCACCGCCACGTTCCAAGCGACCACAGGCAACGGCACCTACAATTTAGACGGGTTAACCATCAACAGCGGCGTTAACGCCACGATTAACGGCATGACGGGGTACACTTACAACTTTGCCAAGGCGGCTACCGGCGCTGGCACCCTCACGTTGTGGGACGGTTCTTCCGGCGTTAGCGTTAATCTCAACAGCACGGCCAATTCGTTTACGGGACCGATTGTCTTCTCGGGTGGCTACAGTTGTGCGTTGACGGTCAACAGCTTGTCGGACGGCAGCGCTACGCCAATTCAATTCGCTGGATCCAGCACTAATAATTACACGTTTAATTTTAATTCGGGTGCCACTGGGCCGCTGGTACTGCAAAACCGCTATATCCAGATCGCCGGCAGCACCAGCGCGGTTGACGTCATTCAGAATCTCAACACCGACACCGGCAGGACCCTGACCATCAAGTCCGACTTGCAGGCGACCGGCACCGGCACCAGGACCCTTAATTTACAAGGCAACCTCGGTGGCATAAACGAGTTTGCCGGGGTGATCGCCAATGGCAATTTGACGACACTAAACATAGCCGTGGACCCCTATCTTTCCGGCTACGGTGTCAGCGCCATTTGGTATCTCTCCAACACCAATAACAGCTACACCGGCAGCACGACCCTTGGCTACGGCACCCCAACCTTGATGGTCAACAACATTGCGAATACGGGATCGCCAAGTTCCTTGGGGGCCAGTGGGGCGATTATCATTGGAAACGATCAAGGTATTGGCATGGCAAGCCTGATCTTTACTGGCGCCGGCAGCACCTCGAACCGCCAATTCCAAATCCCCGGCAACTCACTGGGGGCCAGCCTGCTCAACAACGGCACCGGGGCGCTGACGTTCACCGCCGCCACCTTCAATACACAATTCACGACCTCTAACGCGCACACCTTCACCTTGGGCGGCAGCTTTGCCGGCGGTGCCAATACGATCCAGGGCACCATCCAGAATAACAGCGCCGGAACCGTCGGCATCACCAAGACCGACCTGAGCACCTGGACCCTCGCCGGCACCAGCACCTACACCGGGGCGACGACCGTCAACAGCGGGGTGCTCAATGTAACAGGGGCCTTGGGCAACACCGCCATCGCCGTGAGCGGCGGCAAGCTGAATCTGGCCAATCAATACGCGGTCCAGAATAGCACCGTCACCATGGGCGGCGGCCCTGGGGCGTTACTCTTCGACAGCGCCGTTGCCGGCCATGCATTCACCCTCGGCGGTCTGGCGGCGACCACGAGCGGCACGGGCTACAATATCCCCCTGCTGGACAACGCCACCCCCACCCCCAACGCCGTGGCCCTGACCATCGGCAACAACAATGGCTCCACGACCTACGCCGGCGTGCTCAGCGGCCCGGGAGGTTCGCTCACCAAGGCCGGCACCGGCACCCTGACCCTCTCCGGCACCAACACCTACACCGGCGACACGACACTGACCACCGGCACCTTGAACCTCCAGACCACCAGCACGCTGCAAAACAGCGTGGTCAACATGAATGGCGGCACGTTGACATTCGGTGCGGGCGGCGCCTCGACCATCACCAGCGTGGCGCTTGGCGGATTGGAGGGTTCGATCGGCCTCAATCTGAACAACAACGCCACGACCCCGCTTGCCGTCAGTCTGACCCTCGGCAACGCCAACGCCGCTTACGCCGGCAACACCATCAACCCGACCTACGCGGGTGTTCTGAGCAATACCAACGGCTCGGCCAGCCTGACCAAGGTTGGCAGCAATACCCAGACCCTTTCCGGCGCCAACAGCTACACCGGCGGCACTACTATTCAGACCGGGGCCCTGGTCGCGGGGGCGAATTCGTTGGTCAGCACCAACGGCGCCTTCGGCAACGCCAGCAGCGCCATTGTGCTCGGCAACGGCACCCTCACCGGCGCCGCCGATGCGCCCGCCATCCTGATCAACGGCCCCTACACCGTAGGCCGCGCCATCACGGTCGGCTCGGGGGCCGCCGCGGCTTACAGTGCAACCATCGGCGGCAGCAACACCACGGGCACGTCCACATTCTCCGGCAACATCACCCTGAACACCGCGACCGCCAACTACACCACCACCCTGCAAGCCGCCACGGGCGGTATCGTTGATTTCAACACCGGCGTCTGGACCACCAACAACAAGGCCATCACCATCGGATCCGCGGGCAACACCGGCACCGTGCAACTGGACAATGCCATCGCCACCAGCGGTGGCATCACGGTGAACTACGGCACCCTGGTTCTAAACTCGGCCTTCACCGGCGGCAACATGACGGTCGCCTCCGGGGTCACCCTGTCCGGCAGTGGCTCGGTCGGCGGCGCCACGGGCGTTACCAGCGCCATGATAAACGGCAGCAGCCTGACGCTCACCGGCCTGGTGACGTTCAACGGCACCGGCAACATTCTTTCGGGCACGGTCAGCGCCCCGGCGGGCGTGAGCCTGGCCGCCGGTGCCGGCTTGGCCAATAACGGAACCTTGACCACCGCCGGCAGCCTGACGCTGGGCACCGGTGCCGCCATGACCAACAACGGGACTTTCACCGGAGCCCTGAGCCTCGGCGGCGGCACCCTCACGGGCACGGGCGGTGCGGTCAGCGGCGCCACGACCGTCAACGGCGGGACCATTAACCTCACCGGCGGCACCCTGGGCGGCACCCTGACCGTCACCGGCGGCAACTGGAACGGGGCCGGCAGCGTTACCGGTCTGATTACTTCCACCAGCGGCACATTTACGATCGGCAGCGGCGCCGCCCTGACCGCCAATGGCGGCCTGAGCGTCACCGGCGGCACCATCGCCGCCACCGACGCCACCAGCACCATCACCGGCAATGTCAGTTATACCAGCGATTCCAGCAGCGCCTTCGCCGGCACCATCGCCGGCAGCGGCACGACGCTCTTGTTGAATAATGGCGCGGCGGTATGGACGCTGGGCGGCACGGACACCTACACCGGCGGCACGACGATAGCCGCCGGCCAGTTGCAGTTGGGCGCCGCCGGCGCCCTGGGCAATGGCACCAGCAATACCGCCGGCGTATCCGTCGCCACCAACGCCGCTCTGGACCTCAACGGCATCACCCCGACGGCGGTCGTGGCCCTGACCCTCAACGGTACGGGTATCGGCAGCACCGGGGCGCTCACCAACAGCAGCGCCACCGCGGCCACCTACGCCGGGGCCATTACGCTCGGCAGCACCAGCAGCATCGGCGGCACGGGCGCCATTACACTGCCCAACGGCATCGACGGACCCTACGGGCTGACCAAGGTTGGCGGCGACACGCTGACCCTCACCGGTTCGAACACCTACACCGGCACCCTCGCCATCAATGGCGGCAAACTGCGGGCGGACACTGCCGGCATCAACGGCGGTGATGCTACGAATGGCATTACTTTGGGCGGCGGCACCCTGGCCGCCAACACCGCCGGTATCAGCACCGGCAAAGCCATCACCCTGGCCAGCGGCGGTGGCACCCTCGATACCAGCGCCACCACCGGTTCGAACTTCAGCGGGGCGCTCACGGGGGCCTACCCGCTGACCCTGCAAGGCTCGGGCACGGGGATTTACAGCGGTGCCATCGGCAGCAGCAGCGGCCTGACCAAGGCCGGCCCCGGCACCTGGACCCTGACCAACAGTGCCAACAGCTACACCGGCGGCACGACCCTGACCGCCGGCACGCTGGCCTTCAGCAATGGCGCCCTGGGCGGCAGCGCCATCACCTTCACCGGCGGAACCCTGCAATATGCCACGGGCAATACGCAGGATATCTCCGGCCAAATCTTCAACAGCACCAGCGCGATCACCATCGACCCCAACGGCGGCACGGTCACCCTGGGCAGTGCCCTCGACAGCACCAACACCGGCGGCCTGACGCTCGCCGCCACGGCCGGCACCCTGGTCCTGGGCACCGTCAATAACTACACCGGCAGCACCACGGTCAATGGCGGTATGTTAAGCGTCAGCAATCTGGCGGGTGCCACGGGCACCAATGATTCCCTGGGGGTCTTCAGCAGCTATGCCAGTGCCCTGGTCCTCAATGGCGGCACCCTCAATTACACCGGCACCGACGTGACGACCCACCGAACCTTCAGCCTTAACCCGACCGGCAGCGGCACGGCCGCGACGATCACGTCCACCGGCGGCGCCCTGAATTTCACTCCGGCCGACAGCACCTATGATGCCGTCGCCTACCCCGCCATTGCGACCATCCTGACCCTCGCCGGTGACGGCGCCGCGGCCAACACCCTGGGCCTCAAGCTCAGTGACACGGGCACGGCGGCGGCGGTATCCCTGGTCAAGGCCGGCAGCGGCACGTGGATCCTCGCGGCCGGCATCGACAACGCCCTCGTCAAGGACCCGGGACTCTGGAGCGGCGGCACCACCATCAGCGCTGGGACCCTGCAATTGAACGCCAGCGAGGCCCTGCCGAGTATCACCACCTTTGTCCAATCCGGGCTCGGGGGATCCAAGAGTGTCGGTAATGTGCAGGTGTCCGGCAGTGCGACCCTGGATCTCAACGGCCACGTTAACACCCTCAACAGCCTCAGCGGCAGCGGCACGGTAACCAGCGGCACCGGTAATGGCATGCTGGCACTGGGCGCGGTGGGCACCACATTCGGCGGAGCGTTCAGCGGCAATATCACCGGCACGCTGGGCGTGGTTAAATTCGGCAACGGCACGTTGACCCTCAGCGGCAGCAACACCTACAGCGGCGGCACGACCATTCAAACCGGCACCGTGGTGCTGGGTTCGGCTACCGCCCTGCCGGCCAACCAACCCCTGGTCATGAGCCCGGCCAACAACGCCACGGACAGTGGCAACCCGACGCTGGACCTGGGCGGGAACAGTTTGTCCGTCAGTGCGCTCACCGGCACGGCGACCGCCAACGCGGTGGTGCCGGCCTACGACCACATCGTGGTGGAGGGCTGGAATTATAAGGCCGCTACGATCGGCCATTTTGGCGGAAGCAGCAGTCCGGCGTCTGGTGGCGATGTCATTGAACTGGCCGACGCCAGCGGCAACCCCCTGCTGCCCAGCGGATTGCTGGTGGGCCAGACTCTCAGCGCGCCGGGCTACCTGCCCAGCGGGACGACCATCATTGGCATCGCGGGACTCTACGTGCAATTGTCCAATGGTTTTGGCCGCACGGGCTACACCAGCCTCACCTTTGGATCCACTATTCAGGCCACCCTCACCAACGGCAGCTTCGGGGCGTATAGCGCCGCGGGCAGCACCCCGCTCATCGGCAATAGTGGCACCACCCCCGCGACCCTGACGGTTGGTGGAGGCCTCGGCGGCGGCAGCAGCACCTATGCCGGCGTTATTCAGGATACCCTGGGCAGCGGCACATCCACCGTGGCCCTGGACCTTACGGGCACCAACAGCCTGACGCTCACCGGCAATAACACCTTCACCGGCGGCACGACCATCGACACCAGCAGCACGCTGCTCGTCGGCGATGGCGTGACCAACGGTTCGCGGATCGCCGGGAACATCACCAACAACAGTGCTTTGACAATCAACACGCCCGACAGTTGGACCTATGGCGGCGTCATCAGCAGCACCGGCACCCTGACCAAGGCCGGCAGCGGCAACCTGACGCTCAGCGGCAGCAACACCTACAGCGGCGTGACGACCATTCAAGGCGGCACGCTGGCCCTGGTCGGTGCGCGCAACACCATCGCCGGTTCCACCAAGATCATCGTCGGCGATACGCTGGCGAATAACGCCGCGGTGCTCGATGTCACCGGCATCACCGGCGGCTTCCATGTCGTCAGCGGGCAAACCCTGGCCGGCCATGGCCACATCAGCGGCAATGTGACCATCGACAGCGGGGCGCACTATGCCCCGGGCAATTCCATCGGCACCCTGGATTACGCCGGCGGCAACCTCATTCTCGGCGGTACCAGCGACATCGAGATCGACAAGGCCAGTGGCCCGGTTTACACCAACGACAAGAGCGTGGGCATCAATGCCCTGACCTACGGCGGCACGCTGCACATTATCCCCTCGGGCCTGCTGCTGACCACCGGTGACAACTGGGACCTGTTTGACTTTACCACCCAATCCGGCGCGTTCGCCAACAACACCGTCTTTGGCACCGCCGGCGATGGCACCAACCTGCCGACCCTGCGCACGGGCCTCAAATGGGAATTCAACTATGCCTCGGGCGTATTGAGTATCGACGGCACGCTGGCCGGCACCACCACCTATACCCTGACGGCCTCGAGCACCAGCACCACCACCAACCTGCTCAAGGGCGCCAAGATCAACGTCACCAGCCGGATCGATAACACCGGCGAAACCGACCTGACCTACACCAACCTGGGCTTTACGGACGGCAGCACCACCAACGTGGTCGCCGCCGGCAGCAGCGTCACCGCCGGGGGCCATGACAGCGCTGCGACCACCTACACCGTCGGGACTTACGGGACCCTAACCATCACGCCCAATGTCAGTTCCACCACCAACACCGGTGGCACGGCGGACAGCGCCAACCCGCTCAACCTGGTCAACGTCGGCCAGGCCACCGCCAACAACTCCAACAGCCTGACCACCTTGGGCACCCCGCTAACGGCGGCGATCACCGCCAGCACCAGCGAGTATGTCGGCCTGACGTCCCAATCGACCTTCTTGAACGGTTCGACCGGCATGGACAAGGGCGGCACCGCCACGATCGCCGGGGCCGTCACGGCTGCCGCCAGCGGCACGGTGGGCATGGCCTGGCGCACGGTCACCACCAGCGACAATGCCCCACTGTTCAGCAACGTGGTGGAACTCTCCGGCTTTAGCACCAATACCGTGGTGCTGGAGATGTTCTACAACCAGGGGAGTCTAACCCCGACCGAGGAAGCCGCCTTGTTCCTGGGCCACGAGATCGGCCAGGGCGGCCTGTGGCACAATGCCGGCACCGCCGGCACCAAGTTGGGCGCCTGGACCGGCGACCTGACGCTGGGCGACTGGGGCCAGGACACAACGAATAACTACGTGTGGGCCGTGGTACAGCTTAGCGGCACGGCCACGGAGAACGACTTTGCCGTGATCCCCGAACCGACAAGCCTGGGCTTGCTGGGATTGGGCGCGCTGGGATTGCTGGGCCGCAAGCGGCGGAAATCGTAAATCTCCAGATCCTTTACGATTTCACGATCGACGCACGGGCTTGCCGTGCCGGCCCTTATTTCTTTGCCGCGTCCGCCGGCACTTGAGGCCGGGCCGGGGCGGCCGCCACGTCAATGGTTAGTTCCGCCGGTTTGAGACCTTCGGCGGTGGCACGCAGCACAAGTTTCCCGCTCTCCGGCGTCGTTTGCACTATCACCTGGGCCAGGCCGTGGAACAGGCTGCGGTGATTGCCTTTTTCCGGCTCGTGGCAGGTGGGATCGCCATTGCCCAGGCCGATGATCGCGCCCGGGCCGCTGATGGCAAACGTCACCGCCGCACTGGCGCCGGGCACAATTCGTCCCTGGGCATCGACCGCCTGCACGGTAATGGGTTGGGCATCGCAGCCATCGCCGGCCAACCCCGGCCGGTCCGGGAGCAATTGCAGGGCGGCCGCGTCGCCGGTGGTTTCCACCGCACACTTGCATACTTCCGCGCCGCCTTTTTTGCCGATGGCCTCGAGCTTGCCGGCCTCGTAGGGCACATCCCACGATACCATCATGTACTTGTCCACGGGCTTTTCACCGATGACCTTGCCATTGAGGCTCAGCACCACCGTCTCGGCGTTGGTCAAAGCCATGACTTTGATGGGCTTACCCTCACTGCCCTTCCAGTTCCAGTGTGGAATCAATTGCAGGATCGGCCGATCGGCGATCCAATGCGCCTGGTGAATGTAGTAGGCACTCTTGGGGAAGCCGCACAGATCCATGCAGCCAAACGAGGAACTGGTGGCCGGCCAGGCCAGCGGCTGGGTTTCGCCATGGTAATCAAAGCCGGTCCACACAAATCCGCCGGCCAGAAACGGCCGCTCCGCGATCGCTTTCCACGCATCCCGGTGATTGGCGCCCCAGCCCTGGTGCTGGTCGTCGTAAGCATCGATCAGGCAGGTCTTGTGATCCGTCGGGCCGTATTCGCCGCGCGTCATCACCGCCGACGTATCCTCGGAACTGGTAATCGGCTTGGCCGGATACGTCTTGTGGTACTTATCATACCCGCCAATTTGATAATTGAACCCGGCCACATCCGCCGCCTGGGAGGCATTGGGGGTGTTCATCATGGCGCCGGATTGGGCCGCGGTCACCGGCCGCGTGGTATCAAGGCTCTTGACCACCGCGACCATCTTGCGCACCATTTCATAGCCCTGGACGCTGCCCTGCATCGGCTCTTCGTTAAAGACCGACCACAGGATCACGCAGGGATGGTTGCGGTCCCGGCGGATGAGCCATTGCAACTGGCGCGTGTATTCGTCGGTGGTGTTGAAGTTGCGATTCTCATCCATCACCAGCATGCCCTGGCGATCGCATTGGTCCAGGAATTCCATTGCCGGGGGGTTGTGCGCGCAGCGGTACGCGTTGGAACCCATCTCCCGGAGCCGGCGTACGCGATACTCCCACAGGGCATCGGGCATGGCCACACCCACGCCGGCATGGTCCTGGTGATTGCAGGTGCCCTGGAGTTTCACCGGTTTGTCATTGAGGAAGAAACCTTTTTCCGCATCAAAGCGAACGGTGCGGAAGCCGCAGTGGGTGCTGACCGCATCGACTTCTTTGCCAGCTTGCCGCACCACGGTGCGAACCGTGTAAAGCACCGGCGCCTCGACCGACCAGAGCGTCGGGGATGCCACCGCCATGGCATATTTGGCAAGCGGTTCCTGGAACGGCGCCACGTCCACGGTCGCCTTGGCCGTACCGACCGTCTTGCCAGCCGGGTCCAACAGTGTGGATTCCACCTCCACCGCCCCGGCTTCCTTGGCAGAGCTGCCCAGGGTCACCTCCACCGGCATTGTCCAGCCGCCATCGGCCTGGCGGATCGGATTGGCCCAGACGCCATCAGTGGCAATATGCACCGGCGCGCTCTTGACCAGCCACGTATGCCGATAGATGCCGGCGCCTTCGTACCACCAGCCTTCCTGGGCTTCGGCATCCACGCGCACGGCAATGACGTTGCTGTCCTTCCCGAATTTGGCAAACGGCGTAATATCAATTGAAAACCCGGTGTACCCGCACCAGTTGCGGTGTGCGACCAAACCATTGACCCACACCGTGCAGTTGGTGGAGACCCCGTCAAATTGCAATTCCAGGTGTTGGCCCTGATCGGCGGGATCCAGTTTGAAGTACCGCCGATACCAGCCGAACCCGCGGGCCCGGTACCCCTGGGAAAGATTGTTCTTCGCCGAAAAGTCGCTTTCGCTGGCCCAATCGTGCGGCAAGTCCAGCACGCGCCATTGGCCATCATCGAATTTCACGCCGGCCGCGGCGTGCGCTGCGCCCGCCTTGGCATTGCCGTACGAGGCGCCGTGCCCGGTGATGACCGGAAACGGAATATCCCCCAGGTTAAAACGCCATCCGCGATCCAAGGAGAGCCGCTGCCGCCCCGGCGCCGCCGGAGCCTCCGTCTGGGCGGGCAAGCCGCCGGCATCAACCGCACACAGGATGAGGAGCATCCCCAAAGCAAGCATCGTGGTTTTCATTTTACTTTTCCTTTGGCTTAAAGGTTTTTCTATCGCGATCGGGCATGTTATCACACCGGCTAACTTGGGCAACCCCGGATTCGCCAGGTGTGGCCAGATTTTGTGGCATTTCCGCGCCGCGACCGTCAGGGCGCGACCGCGCTGCGTTCGAACGTCAATGGGTCGCTCTCTGACGGTCGCGGCGCGGTTGACGCTCCGGTAGCACACGATTGCCACAAGATCTGGTCACACCCGATTTATCTGACGATTTATCGGCACCTTGATAATCCGCGGCACTCCCGTCACAATGGTCGAACTCTACGGGGCCGGTGAAGCCCTTTTAGGACTGTTCCGAGCCGCGCCCGGGGCCTGCCGACCCCGGATCGCCTGCTCCACAGTTGCGGTTTACTCTTGTCGCGGAGTTCTCTTGATCCTGCTCAAGGCTACCAATCTGGTCAAACGCTACAGTGGGCGCACGGTGGTCAATAACGTGTCGTTCGACGTTGGCAGCCGCGAGGTCATCGGCCTGCTCGGGCGCAACGGCGCCGGCAAGACCACGACGTTCCGCATGATCATGGGCATGATCACCCCCGATGGCGGCCAGGTGATGTTCGACGGCTTCGACATTACCCGGATCCCCATGTACCAGCGCGCCCGCCGCGGCATCGGCTACCTCTCCCAGGAACCTTCGGTCTTTCAACGCATGACCGTCGAGCAGAACCTGATGGCGATCCTGGAGACCACGCAGCGCAGCGGCCCGTCACGCACCGCCGAGGCGGTGCGCCTGATGGAGCAGTTCGGCCTGACCAAGAACCGCAAACAGAAAGCCATGACGCTTTCCGGCGGCGAACGCCGCAAATTGGAAATTGCCCGCTCGCTCATTACCAATCCGTCGCTGATCCTGCTCGATGAGCCGTTCTCCGGCGTCGACCCGCTGGCGGTCGAAGACCTCCAGCGCGAGATCCGCGAGCTTAAGGAAAAGCTCGGCAAGGCGATTCTCATCACCGACCATAACGTGCAGCAAACGCTGGCGGTCTGCGATCGCGGCATCATCATTTGCAACGGGGAAGTGCTGGCCCAGGGCACCCCGCGGGAACTGATTAACAATCCGCTCGTCCGCCAGGAATACCTGGGGCATACCTTTAAAGGCGACGAATTCGGATAAGGAATGGTTTCACGAAGCAGAGCCGCGACCGTGAGGGAGCGACCGCGCTGCGTTCGAACGTCAATTGGTCACTCCCTCACGGTCGCGGCTCGGTTGACGCTCCGGTATCAAACGATTGCCACCAAATCTGACTCCCCCCACCACGAAAAATAACTTTTCCCGCCCGCGCGCATGTTACAGCGCTATAATGGGATACCGCATTATTGCAACGTTATGGCGCTTTTTGCCCGCCCGAGGTGTTTCGTGAAATTTAGCATGGTCTTCCCGTCCTTTTTGCAGCGCCGCGTGCTGGCGGCGCGCCGCCGGCAGCGCCCGGTAACCCGCAAAATCAAGTTTGCGCCCCTCGATGGTTTCCATGCACGCCTCAAAGCGCATGTCGAACGCTACTTTGCCTTCACCGGCCGATCCCCGCGCGACAGCACCGGCATGTACGTCAAGACCGCGATCATCCTGCTCTGGTTTGCCGCATCGTACGTGGCCCTGGTATTCTTCTGCCCCCACTGGTGGCAGGGATTGCCGGCCGCCACATCCCTGGGGCTGGCCATGGCGGCGGTGGGTTTTAACATTCAGCACGATGGCGGCCATAAATCCTATTCGCGCAGCAAGTGGATCAATCACGCCATGGCGCTGACCCTGGATCTGCTGGGCGGCAGCTCGTATGTCTGGGACCATAAGCACAACACGATGCACCACACCTATGCCAACATCACCGGGCATGACGATGACATCAACCTGGGGGCCCTGGCCCGCATCTCGCCCCACCAGCGGCGCCGCAAGTTCCACCGCCTCCAGCATATCTACCTGTGGTTCCTATACGGCCTGATTTCCATTAAATGGCATCTCCTGGACGACTATCGCGATATCGCCCGCGGCAAGGTCGGCAACCATGCCTTTGCCCGTCCGAAGAACTGGAACCTGGTGATCTTCATTGCCGGCAAAGCGGCCTCCTTCACCCTGGCCTTTGTGCTGCCGGCGTTCTTCCATCCCCTCTGGGTGGTGCTGCTGTTCTACGGCAGCGCCTGCTGGATCAACGGCCTGGCCATCAGCGTGGTGTTCCAACTGGCCCACGTGGTCGAAGAGGCGGATTTCCCCCTGCCCAACCCCACCACCGGAAACATGGATAACAACTGGGCCGTCCACCAGGTCCAGACCACGGTGGACTTTGCACGCCGCAACCCGGTGCTCACCTGGTTTCTCGGCGGCCTGAATTACCAGATCGAGCACCACCTGTTCCCGCGGATCTCCCACGTCCACTACCCCCGGATTTCCCGCATCGTCGAACACGTCTGCCGGCGCCACGGCCTGGAATACCACGCCCAACCGAGTTTCTTCGCCGGCGTGGCCTCCCACTTCCGGTGGCTCTGGCGCATGGGACAACCCATACCGAAATGACGAATGACGAATGACTAATGACGAATCAAAATTCAATGAACCAAGGCTCAAATGACCAAACGGTGCATACGCGAGCGTTTCGTCATTGATTCATTGAAATTTGGTCATTGATTCGTCATTCGTCATTAGTCATTAGTCATTTTCCCGCCCGCTCGCTATACGCATGCACAATATGCTGCACCAGCCGGTGCCGCACAATATCCCCCTTGTCCAGCGTCACAAAGGCAATCCCCTTGATCCCCCCCAGGGTGCGGTGGGCGTTAATCAGGCCGGATTCCTGCCCCGCCTCCAGGTCCACCTGCGAAGGATCGCCCGTTATGATCATTTTGGACCGTTCGCCCATGCGCGTCAGGAACATGAGCATTTGCGCCGGGGTGGTATTCTGCGCTTCATCCAGGATGATCACCGCCTCGTTCAAGGTGCGCCCGCGCATGTACGCCAGCGGTGCCAATTCGATAATGTCGTTGGTCATGAAACGGCGAATCTGCTCGAAGGGCATCATGTCGTGGAGCGCGTCGAGCAGCGGGCGCAGGTAGGGATTTACCTTTTCTTCAATGCCGCCGGGCAGAAAACCGAGCTTCTCCCCCGCTTCGACCGCCGGGCGCACCAGCACCAGCCGCCGGATCTCGTTGCGGCGCAGCATTGACACCGCCATGGCGACGGCCAGAAACGTTTTGCCGGTACCCGCCGGCCCGTGGCAGAACACCAGGTCGTGCTGGGCAATGGCGTCCAGGTAACGTTCCTGCCCGGCAGTTTTGGGGACAATCAACTGGCCCTGGGCCAGCACATCAAGGCCGCCGGCGGCCCGGCCGCCTTCCAGGTCCGCCATGCCATGGCGGATGGCGGCGATGACCTGTTCGCGTTCGAGATGCTTGTGATGCTTGACCAGGCGCTGCATTTCGGCAAACGCCGCCGCCGCCCGCGACACGGCCGCCGCCTCGCCCGAGATGCGCAGCATCCCCTCGCGCGTGGACAGGCTCACCGCGAGCATCTCGCGCAATAGTTTCAGATGGCGATCCGCCATGCCGAACAAAGCGGTGCGGTCCACATTCTCGTCGATGGCCAGATTCAGGTGCATGGGCACTCCAGGCAAAATTACATAAGCATCATGGTATGGCGCATCTGCAAAGAAAAACAGCCCTGTGGCGCCGGGCCACAGGGCTGTCGTACGTAGCGACTCTATTTCGCGGACCGCGGCTTACACGATGCCGTTGAGCTGGAGGTATTCGGCCGAACTGGCGACCAGGTAGATCACCGGCGTCAACGACGGGCCATAGAACGGCACCTCGTTGGCCTTCAGGTAGCCAACCCATGCGGCGGTACCGGATGCGTCCGGATTACGATGCAGCAACGAGTGGTAGACCGGCACAAGCGCATTGGCCAGGCCTTCATCGGAGTTGAGGATTTGCAGGGCCACCGTGGCCGGCGCGGCGCCGCCCGCCAGCGCGCTGGACCACTCGCTCTGGCCAATTGGGTCGATGGCGCGGTTGAGCACGTCATGGTACACACTGTTCAGGAACGAGGCCGTGGTCCCGCCGCTGCGGGCAACATACTCGGGCGAACCGATGATCTGGGCCGCCACCACTTGGAGCGTGGCGCCACCTTGCAGCATCCCCACCCAGGCACTCAGGCCCGCCGGATCAGCCGTGCGGCCCAGGAACGTATGGTAGAACTGGCCCACCACATCGCCGTAGTACTCGGCGCTGGTGGCCACCGCCGTGGTGATGGCCTGGTAGGGCGTGCCGGCATCGAGCATACCGGCAAAGGCGGGCATGCCCACCGGATCGACCGTGCGGCCGAGCATGTCGCGATAAATCGCTTCCACGAAGCGCTGATGCACGCTACCCACAAGCTGGTTAACGGCCGCCGATGTACTGCCCGTCGCGTTGGTGTCACCGGTGTAGACCGCGGTGATATTGTGGGCATTGGCGGACAGCGCGGTGGTGTAGTAGGCCGCCTGGGCGGCACCATTGAGCGATTGCGAACCGAGCAGCGTGGTGCCGTCGTAGAAGTTGACGGTGCCAGTAAGCACCCCGGTGCCCGGCATGCCCACGGTGACGGTGAAGGTTACCAGGCCGCCCGCATTGGCCCCGGCCGGGCTCGAGGTGACCATGGTGACGGTGGTCGATGTCTGGGTGACACTCAGGCTGCCCGGCACGTAGACAATGGCGTAGTCGGAATCGACGGCACCCGCGGCATTGATGGCATACGGGCTCGCGGCGATCGGGCTGGTGTTGGTGGCGGTGGTGCTCAGCGTCGGCGGCGTGGTCAGACTGGCCGCGGTATCGCCATTGACCAGACCGGCCATGCTGAGAATCGAGAGCGTCGGCAGTGGGGCACCGTAGAGCTTGGTGCCGTTGGCGGCGGTGATGGTCAATGCCGCCGGGGTAACGGTCAGCGCGCCGGGCACGTAGCCGATCGTGTAATCATTATCAAAGGCATGCGCCGCCGTAATGGCATACGGGCTGGCGGCGACATGGCTGGCGGCCGTGGCGGTGGTCGACAGGGTCGGGGCCTGAATCAGGCTGGCCACGGTATCACCATTGACCAACCCGGTGTAGCTGGCCGTCAGGGTCGGCAACACCGCACCATAGACCTTCGTCTGGTTGTTGGCCGTGATCGTCAACGACGCCGGCGTGATCGTCAAGGTGCCGGTATGGAACGTCAGGGTGTAGTTGGCATCGGTGCTGTCGGCGGCATCGATGTTATAGGTACTCACGTGGCTGCTGGCCGGGGCGGTGGACAGGTTTAGACCCGCCAGGGTCGTCTCACCATTGACCAGACCCGTGATCGTGGCGGTGAGGGCAGGCTGCGTGCCGCCGTAGACCTGGGTCTGATTGTCGGGCGTAACGACCGCGGCGGCCGGGGTGATCGAGAAAATAGCACCCGCGTAAGTGATCGTGTAGCTGCTGCCGGCGGTTAACGTGCCTTGGCCGATCGCATACATACCCACGTTCTGTCCGGGGTCACGAACCAGCGTGCCGGTGAAGGCATCGGTGCCAACCAGCGCACCGGCGGTCACGGTATAAGCCAGGGTGGGGTCAAGTTGACCGTACACCTTGCTCTGGCCGGGGGTGGCCATGACCGTCAACGCCGCCGGGGTCACCGCCAGGCTGCCGGCCACATAGCTGATGGTGTAGTTGGTATCCACCGCCGCGGAAGCGGTGATGGTGTACGGGCTGCCGCTGACCGAACTGGTGGCGGTGGCGGTGGTGCTCAACGTCGGGGCGGTGGTGAGGCTCGCCGAGGTATCGCCATTAACGAACCCGGCATAGCTGGCGGTCAGGGTCGGCAAGGCCGCACCGTAGACCTTGGTCTGGTTGTCCGCGGTGATGGTCAACGCCGCGGTCGTCACATTGAGCGTGCCGGCCGCATAGCTGATGGTGTAGTTGCTGTCGGCCGCACCCGCAGCGGTGATGCTGTACGGACTGCCGCTGACGGAACTGGAGGCCGTGGCGGTGGTGCTCAACGTCGGGGCGGTGGTGAGGCTCGCCGAGGTATCGCCATTAACGAACCCGGCATAGCTGGCCGTCAGGGTCGGCAGGGCCGCACCATAGACCTTGGTCTGATTGTCCGCGGTGATCGTCAACGCGGCGGGGGTGATCGCGAAGTTGGCCGCCACGAAGGACAAGGTGTAATTGCTACCGGCACTCAGCGTGCCTTGGCCGATCGCATAGGTATTCACGTTCTCGCCGGCCGCACGCGTCAGGCTGCCGGTGAAGGCATCGAGCCCGACCAGTGCGCCGGAGGTCACCGTATAGGTCAGGGTCGGGTCGGGCTGGGCATAGATCTTGGACTGACCGGCATCGGCGGAAACCGTCAGGGCTTCCGCGGTCACGCTCAAGGCGCCATTCACGTAGGCGATGGTGTAGTTGCTGTCGACCGCACCGGTAGCGGTGATGGTGTACGGACTGCCGCCGACCGGGCTCGTTGCCGTGGCCAGGGTGCCCAACGTCGGGGCCGTCGTCAGGCTCGCCGCCGTATCGCCATTGACCAGACCGGTGTAGCTGACCGTCAGGGTCGGCAACGCCGCACCGTAGACCTTGGTCTGGTTGTCGGTCGTGATCGTCAAGGCCGCCGGGGTCACCGACAGGCTGCCGGCTGCATAGCTGATGGTGTAGTTGCTGTCCACGGCACCCGCGGCCGTGATGGTGTACGGACTGCCGCTGACGGAACTGGAGGTCGTAGCCGTGGTGCTCAACGTGGGAGCCGTCGTCAGGCTCGCCGAGGTATCGCCATTAACGAACCCGGCATAGCTGGCGGTCAGAGTCGGCAACGCCGCGCCGTAGACCTTCGTCTGGTTGTTGGCCGTGATCGTCAACGCCGCTGTCGTCACGTCCAGCGCGCCGGCCACATAGCTGATGGTGTAGTTGCCATCCACCGCACCCGAAGCGGTGATGCTGTACGGGCTGCCGCTGACCGAACTGGCCGCCGTCGCCGTGGTGCTCAACATCGGCGGCGTCGTCAGACTGGCCGAGGTATCGCCATTAACGAACCCGGCATAGCTGGCGGTCAGGGTCGGCAGCGCCGCACCATAGACCTTCGTCTGGTTGTTGGCGGTGATGGTCAACGTGGCCGTCGTCACGTTCAGGGTGCCGGCCACGTAACTGATGGTGTAGTTGCTGTCCGCGGCACCCGAAGCGGTGATGCTGTACGGATTGCCACTGACCGAACTGGAAGCGGTCGCCGTGGTGCTCAACGTCGGCGCTGTCGTCAGGCTGGCCGCCGTATCGCCATTGACCAGACCAGTGTAGCTGGCCGTCAGGGTCGG
>Ga0316217_10000877_pt1 | contig 40987 bp, 32 predicted proteins | sample 1anoAmetaG_FD_203633 | JGI IMG/M metagenome (GOLD analysis project Ga0316217, IMG submission 203633) | Freshwater microbial communities from Trout Bog Lake, Wisconsin, USA - 1anoA | ecosystem: Environmental > Aquatic > Freshwater > Lake > Hypolimnion/Profundal zone | place: USA: Wisconsin...
ATATTTCGCTGTCGGATGGCGAAACAACTCATGCCAGCCCGAAACGACGGTTAATTTGCCCCGGCGGCACGCCGTCAGGCCGAAACTGGGGCAAAGATCGGCCGGCTCGTCTTGGTTCTTGGATTTTCCAAGGTTTTTCTTTTCGCGAACCGGGGCGAGGACGGATTTTGGATGCGAACCAATCAGCTTCAAATGACGGTGAAACCAAGTCCTAAAATAATGCGCATCCGCGCCGAGAAGCTGCTGGCCACGACGCAGCGCGACGTCGCGCGGATGCCGGTGGACGATGTGCAGAAGCTGGTGCATGAGCTGCAAATCCATCAAGTCGAGTTGGAGATGCAGAATGACGAACTGCGCTCGACCCAGCAGGAATTGGGGGAAGCGCTGGACCGCTATGCCGATCTCTACAATTTCGCGCCGGTCGCCCACCTGACCTTGAACGCGGAGGGGGAGATTCTGGAAGCCAATCTCAAAGCCGGTGAATTGCTGGGCTTGGAACGGAGCCGGCTCATCCACCAAAAGTTCACACACTTCATCGCGCCAGAAGCGCAGGACACCTTTTACCTGCTGCGCCGCCGGTTGTTCACTTCGGACACCCGGCAGGGCGGAGAACTGGAGCTGGTGACGGCACCGGCCAGGCGGTTGGTCGTGCACGTCGAGGCGGTGCGGGAAGCGATGAGTCGCCGGAAGCAATGCCGGTTCAGCTTCGTTGACATCACCGAACGCCAGCGGGCGGAGACGGCGTTGCGCGCAGCCAATGAGCGGTTAAACAAGGTGTTGGAAATCGGGACGGTCGGCGTGATGTTCTGGGATGTCGCGTCGGGCGTGATGATTGACGCCAACGACACCTTTCTCCGGCTCACGGGCTACACGCGCCGCGAAGTGGCGGCGCGGGAACTGACCTGGCAGCAGTTGACCCCGCCGGAATTTCTGGAAGTGAGCCGCGCGGAGTTGCAAAAACTTGCGACGACCGGCCATGTTGGCCCCTACGAGAAGGAATATTTCCGCAAGGACGGCTCGCGGCAGTGGTTCGTGTTTGCCGGCAGCACGCTTGGTGATGGCACCATCGTGGAATTCTGCGTGGATGTCTCCCCACAGAAGCAAGCCGAGGCCGCTTTGCGCGAGGCCAGCCAGTTCAACCAGCAGGTCATCGCCAGCGCCCAAGAGGGCATCATTGTATTTGACCGCGATCTGAAGCATCAGGTTTGGAACCCGTTCATGGAAGCGCTCACGGGTTTGTCCGCCGCAGAAGTAATCGGCAAACATCCGGCGGCGGTTTTTCCATCTATACGGGATGAGCGCATTATCAATCAACTGAACCGGGCTTTGGCGGGGGAGACCCTTCCCCCGGTGGATTTACATTTTGAAGTGCCGCCCACCGGCCGGTCCGGCTGGGTTTCAAATTCAAGCGCTCCCCTCCGTAATGCGAAAGGCGAAATCGTCGGGGCCATCGGCATCGTCCGCGAAATCACCGAACAGAAGCAGGCCGAGGAACGCATCGCCCAGCTCAACCGCGCAAAGGCCATCCTGGCCGGCATTGATCGCGCGATTGTTCGCACTCCCGGCCGGCAGCAGTTGTTGGACGAAGTCTGCCGGCTCGCGGTGGAAACAGGCGGTTTCAAGCTCGCCTGGATTGGCATGGTGTCGCCGGAGGGAATCGTGCAACCGGTGGCGCAGGCCGGCTCGATTGGATATCTCGAAGGCATTTGCGTGGTGACGCACGATGTTCCGGAAGGCGGCGGGCCGGTGGGCACGGCCATCCGCGAAAACCAGCCGGTGGTGATCGAGAACATTCAAGCGAACGGGCGCATGGAGCCGTGGCATGACCGGGCGCGGGAATTCGGCTTGCACTATGTCGCCGCGTTTCCTCTGCGGATCGCGGGCCAGGTGGCCGGGGCGTTTCAAGTCTATGCGCCGCGCGCCAATTTCTTTGATGCAGACGAACTGGACCTGCTGCAACAGGTGAGCGACGACATTTCCTTTGCGCTCACGGCCATGGCCGATTCCGCCGCCCGCCAGCAGGCGGAAGAAGGTTTGCGCCGGAGCGAGCACCAGCTCGCGAATTTTTTTGAACAGGCACCCATCGGCCTGCTCTGGTTGTCGGCCGGCGGCACCATTCTGCGCGCGAACCGGACGCAGTTGGAAATGATGGGCTACACGGCCGAGGATTATCTGGGCCATGCCTTCACCGAGTTCTGCACCGAACCGAATCAAGGACGCGAATTGTTGAAACGGCTCGCGGCACGGGAGACGGTGCATAATTTTCCGATGACCCGGCGCTGCAAGGACGGCGCGATCCGGCACATGCTGGTGGACGCCCATTCGCTCTGGAGCGGCAACCAGTTTCAGTATTCCTCGGTTTTTTTGCGCGACATCACGGACCGGATTAAACTGGAACAGGAAATTTTGCAGGTGGGCGAGCGGGAACACCGGCGCATCGCCCAGGATTTGCACGACGGTCTGGGCCAGTTGCTGGTGGGCACCGTTTATCTGATCAACACGTTGCAAAAAGAGCTGACGGCCAAAGCCATTCCCGAAGCCCGGCAGTTGCGCCGAATCATGGAGGTTATCAACGAAGCCATTTGGCAGACGCGCAATCTCGCCCGAGGGCTGCATCCGGTGGAACCGGAACCGAATGGCCTGATGTCCGCCCTCGAAGGCCTGGCCGCCCGGACCAAAAAATTATTTCATGTCGGCTGCCGTTTCGCCTGTCGCCGACCGGTCTTAATCCCGGACAATGCGGTGGCGACGCATCTGTTTCGGATCGCCCAGGAGGCCGTCACTAACGCCATCAAGCACGGCCAACCCGGACGCATCGAGATCAGTCTGACAGAGACGCCGGGCCGGCTCATGCTCGCGGTAAAAGATGATGGCACGGGGATGCCCGCCCGACAGCGGAAGCAACCCGGCATGGGCCTGCGCATCATGCGCTATCGCGCCGGGATGATTGGCGGTTCGCTGGCCGTCCAGAAAAAAGCGGGCGGCGGCACCACCATCGTCTGCACCGTGCATCAGCCAGCCAAGGCGCGTTTGCCCCGGCTCCCGAAGACTGCCCGGAAAAAGAAAAATTAAAAAATTGATATGGCAAAACCCAACCCGGCGGCGAATCAAACGGCGCGGCAAAAAAAAATTCTCATCGTGGACGACCATCCGCTGATGCGGGAGGGCCTGCGCGGCATGATCAACCGCGAGCCGGACCTGACGGTCTGCGGGGAGGCGGAAAACGCCCATCAGGCTGTCGCGGCGGTGGCAAAGTTGCGGCCAGACCTGGCGTTGGTGGACATCACCATGCCCGGCAAGAGCGGACTGGAACTGGTCAAGGATCTCAAGGTGCTACATCCCGCTCTGGCCATTCTGGCGATCTCCATGCACGACGAATCGCTTTATGCCGAACGGATGCTGCGTGCTGGTGCCAGTGGCTATATCACCAAGCAGCAGCCGCCCGAGGAACTGGTCCATGCCATCCGGCAGGTGCTGGATCACCACGTTTATGTGAGCCGGGAAATGTCGGAGAACGTCCTGCGCCATTTCTCCGGGGTGTCGCAGTCGAACGAGTCGCCGATGCAAATCCTCACCGACCGCGAGTTTGAAATTTTTCAGTTGCTTGGCGCGGGCAAGTCGCCCAAGGAAATTGCCGGGCAGCTTCACGTCAGTGGCAAAACGGTCGCCGTGCACAGCGGCAACATCCGGCACAAGCTCAACCTCAAGACCAACGCCCAACTGATCCGCTTCGCCGTCCAATCGGAACAATGAGCGTGGAAGTTGGTCAACGCATCCCGCTTTGATGACCCATCCGCCTTGCCGCCGCCGGTTTTGAACGGGTGGCGGTTCCGCCCGGCCGTTCTCCCGCCGCGTCAAATCTGCAGCAATTTAATCTGCTCGTTTTCTTTCGCCGCCGCTTCGCCGAGGGTTTGGGTCTGCTTGCGGCGGCGTTCGATGATGTGCTTGTCCAGTAGCGGATCGTAAGGCACGGGATAATTGCCGTTGTAGCACGCCATGCAAAAAACCTCCGGCGGCTGGCCGGTGGCCTTGACCATGCCGGCCTGCGAGAGATAATGCAGCGAGTCGGCATTCAGATATTTGCGGATCTCATCCACGGTGTTGTTCGCGGCCATCAGCTTGCTGCGGTCGGGAAAATCAATCCCATACACGCACGGATTCATGTGCGGCGGGCAACTGACGGCGACGTGAACTTCGCGCGCACCGGCCTCCTTGAGCGTTTTCACGCGGGAACGGCACGTCGTGCCGCGCACGATGGAATCGTCCACGATGACCACGCTTTTATCTTTCACGAGCGACTCGATCAAATTCAATTTCACGCGGACATTGAAATCGCGGATGAGCTGCGTCGGCTGGAGAAAGCTGCGCCCGACATAGTGGTTGCGGATAAACGCCATTTCGTAGGGAATGCCCGATTCCTCGGCGTAGCCCATCGCGGCGCATACGCCACTGTCCGGCACGGGAATTACCAGGTCGGCTTGCACGTTGTGCTCACGCGCGAGCTGGCGGCCCATTTCCTTGCGAACATCATAGACGGTGTGGAAATTGATGACGCTGTCCGGCCGCGCGAAATAGACGTATTCAAAAATGCAGAACGCGCGCTTCTGATGTTCGGGAAACGCCTGGATGCTGGTCACGCCCTTGTCGTTGATGATGACAATTTCCCCCGGCGCCACATCGCGGATGAACTGCGCGTGAATCAGGTCAAACGCCGTCGTCTCGCTGGAAAGAACATACGCGCCGTTCGCCGTGCGGCCGATCGAGAGCGGCCGGAAACCGTGCGGGTCGCGCGCGCCAATCAACTCCTTCTCCGTCATGATCACCAGCGAATACGCGCCTTCAATGCGGCGGATGGTGTTGACGAGCGAGCTGGGCATGCCGCCGGCCTGCGGCTGCGCGAGCATCATGATGATGATCTCGCTGTCCACGGTGGTCTGGAAAACCAGGCCGCGATCTTCCAGTTCGTCGCGGAGCTGGGCGGCGTTGGTGAGGTTGCCGTTGTGGGCCACGGCGATCTGGCCGCGCGCACAGTCCACCGTGAGCGGCTGGGCGTTGCGGAGCGCCGAGGAGCCGGTCGTGGAATACCGCGTGTGGCCGATGGCCATGTTGCCGACCAGATCGTGCAGGATTTTCGGGTCGGAAAAAATCTGCGGCACCAAGCCCATGCCGTGATGCTTGTAAAACTTGCCCTCGTGACCGGTGACGATGCCGGCGCTTTCCTGCCCGCGATGTTGCAGGGCGTAAAGGCCGAAATAGGCGAGTTCCGCGGCGTTCGGGTGGCCGAACACGCCGAAAACTCCGCAATAATGTTTGGGATAGTAGGTTGGATTTTGCATCGCGCGCGCCGCTGAATTTGAGCAAACCGACGCGCAACTGGCAAGCCGGAACGGAACAACCTAAATTTTTTCAGGTTTAGAAATCAAACCATGAACGTCGGATGATTTTCACCTGAATCGAGTTGGAATGAAGCGTGAAAATATTTTTATCTGGTGCTTCAATATCTTCTTTTCTAGGGATAAACACGTAATCTCCCGGTTCAATATCCTTGCTAAATCTCAAGCGCAAAGGCCCCTCCGTAAGCTCTCTAATTTCTCCCGGCTTGAGATAATAATTCGGTTTCGGATTCATGGTTTTGTTCAACATTTCCGGATCAATCTCTGGCTTCAATTGATACGTTTTTCCCAGACAGTTTGTTAAAATGAAAGGAACAAATGATTTGGGAATAATCCTGACGACATTCGTTGATGAATTTTTGATGCGGAACTGGAAAAAGGTGGTTGAACCGGCTTTTACAACATTATTGCTCAAGCGGATTGACAACTGAACACCGCAAACACTCTCTCCCCAATTGGTGACAGATTGCGTCGCGCTTGGTTGCGCCGCGCAGAGGTTGGACAAGAAAATCATCAAGCACACCACACCAAGTGATTTTTTGATCATAAATTCTCCGGGATTTTCAAATGCGGCGTCAGTTTTTCCACCAGTTCCGGCGGCAGCCGCTTGGGTTTTTCGGCGCGGCTGGTGCAGGCGTGATAGGTTTCGGCTTCAAGAATGAGTTTGCCGTCCTGATTCAAAATCCGATGGCCGAAATTCAAACGCACTTTGCCAAGCTCCGTCAGCCAGACTTCAATCGCCAGCGAATCGTCGTAGCGCGCGGGAAATTTGTAGCGCACCCGCGCCTCGATGACGGGGAAAATGCAATCGGCGTTTTGCAGCGCCACCACCGGCGAGCCGAGCGCGCGGAGGAATTCGCCGCGCGCGGCCTCCAGCAAATCCAGGTAGCGCGAGTGGTAGATGTGGTCGCCGACGGTGCATTCGGCGTAGCTGACGCGGTGGGTGTAAACAAACATCGGTTACAGTTTAAGGTTCGGGCTTGGGGGTTCAAGATTCAAACGGGTGGAATGGTTAAATGATTAAACTGTTGAAGCGCGCTCCCATTTAGCCATTTAACGTTGCAACCAACGCAAATTTCCATTTGCGTGCCGCCGGTTTGCAGCTATGTTGCCAGCATGAACTGGCATGATTTCCTTTTGTTGTTCATCGTGTTGGCGGTGGCGGTGGTTTTTGTCTGGCGGAGTTCCGGCAGCAAAAAACATCAGCACGGGTGCGGTTGCGGCTGCGACCACGATCACGAGGATGAGGCGAAAAAGGACAAAGCCGCGCTCTGAACGGCGGGAAAATCCGCGAGAAAAATCAAAACTATTTCGTCATGGCCGTCACCAACATCAGCTCCACCATTCATTCCTTCCCGCGCGCCAACGCGGGCGAGCCGGTCACCGGTCGTTGGACCCCCAACACCGATGTTTATGTGGCCGAGTGCGGACTGGTTGTCAAGGTCGAGCTGTCCGGCATGAAGAGCGATAGCCTCGAAATCACCGTCGAGGGTCAGCGCCTGCGCATCAACGGCGTGCGCCCCGACTGCTGCCGCGCGCCGCAGTGCAGCTTTCTGGTCATGGAAATCAGCTACGGCCCGTTTGAAACCGTGCTGGATTTGCCGGTGGGCTTCGATTTGAGCCGCGCCAAGGCGGTCTATTTAAACGGTTTTCTGCGCATTGATGTGCCGGTCGCGCGCCAGCCGCAGACCAAGACCACCAAGGTTCCCATCAGCGAAGGAGTTTAACCGCGCATGAACTTTTCAGGCGCGATGACCGCTGATTTTAATTGGCAGACAACTCGACGATGAACTCGCCGGAAACAGAATTCGTCAGCATCCTCGGCACCAACGAAAAAGCCGGCGTGCCCAGCCGCGTGTCCTCGCGCTCGCTGCCGGACACCTTGCCCATTCTCGGCCTCTCGGACATTGTGATTTTTCCCGGCGCGGTCGTGCCGCTGCTCGTCGAGACCGGCCCCAGCCTCAAGCTCGTGGACGATCTCGTGGCTGGCGACCGACTGCTCGGCGCGGTGCTCCAGAAAAATCCCGACGTCGCCGAACCCGGCCCGGCCGACCTCCACGGCGTCGGCTGTGTCGCGCGACTGAACAAGATGGTGAAATTTCCCGACGGCACCGTGCGTCTGCTCGTCGAGGGGCTGTGGCGCATCCGCATCAATTCCTTTTCGCCGCCGACACCTTATTTGCGCGCCAGCTTTGAACTGCTGCGCGACGAGACCGAGGACACCGTCGAGCTACAGGCGACACTGCGCAACGCGCACCGGCAGTTTGAGGAGATCGCCAAGATTTCCAGCTCGCTTTCCGACCAGGTTAAAATCGCCGCGCTCAACACCGAGCATCCCGGCCATTTCGCCGACCTCATCGCCGCCAACCTCGGCCTGCCGCTCGACGAAAAACAAAAACTTTTGGAAACCGTTTCCGTCCGCGAGCGCCTGCAAAAACTGCTGCCGCTCCTGAACCGCGAACAGGAAGTGCTCAATTTAAGTTCCAAGATCCAGAACGACGTCGCCTCGAACATCGCCAAGTCGCAGCGCGATTTTTTCCTGCGCGAGCAGATGCGCGTCATCCAGCGCGAACTCGGCGACAGCGATCCGAACGCCAGCGAAATCAAAACGCTCCGCGAAAAAATCGAGACGGCCAAGCTACCCGACGACGCGCGCAAGGCCGCGACGCAGGAACTCGACCGGATGCAACAAACGTCGCCCGCCGCTGCGGAATACGGCGTCTCGCGCAATTATCTCGACTGGATTCTCGCGCTGCCGTGGCAGCGCGAAACCGAGGACAAGCTGGACCTGAAGCGCGCGGAAAAAATCCTGGACGAACAGCATTTCGGACTCGTGAAAGTGAAGGACCGGCTGCTGGAATTTCTCGCCGTGTTGAAACGCCGCAAGGAAATCAAAGGCCCGATCCTCTGCCTCGTCGGCCCGCCCGGCGTCGGCAAAACCTCGCTCGGCAAAAGCGTGGCTGACGCGCTGGGCCGCAATTTCGCCCGGATTTCATTGGGCGGAATGCGCGACGAAGCCGAGATTCGCGGTCACCGCCGCACTTACGTCGGCGCGCTGCCGGGGAGAATTTTACAGACGCTCCGCCGCGTCGAGAGCCGCAATCCCGTCATCCTGCTCGACGAGTTGGACAAAGTCGGCGCGGATTTTCGCGGCGATCCCGCGTCCGCGCTGCTCGAAGTTTTGGATCCGGCGCAAAACCATACGTTCACGGATCATTATCTCGATTTGCCGTTCGATTTGTCGCGCGTGCTGTTCATCGCCACCGCCAACTGGCTGGACCCGGTGCATCCCGCGCTGCGCGACCGGCTGGAAGTCATCGAACTGCCGAGCTACACCGAATCGGAAAAATTACAAATCGCCAAGCGCTATCTCGTCCCGCGCCAGTTGGAGGAGCATGGCCTGACGCGCAGCGACGTGAAAATTTCCGACGCCGCGCTGCGCGAACTCATCCGCGAATACACGCGCGAAGCCGGCGTGCGCCAGCTTGAACGCGAGATCGCCGCGCTGTCCCGCAAGGCCGCGCGCAAAATCGTCGCCAAAAACGGCGCGGCGGAAACCGTGAAGTTGGAGCCGAAGGACGTGAAGGATTTTCTCGGCCACGCGAAGTTTGTTTTGGAAAGCGCGGAGAAGATTGACGAAATTGGCATCGCCACCGGCCTTGCCTGGACGCCGGTGGGCGGCGACGTGCTGTTCATCGAAGCTACGCGGATGCGCGGGCGCGGCAGCCTGATTCTCACCGGCTCGCTCGGCGAGGTGATGAAAGAAAGCGCGCAGACGGCGGTGAGCTATTTGCGTTCGCAGGCGAAGAAGCTTGATTTGGATTTTGATGACTACGGTAAGTTTGATTTGCACATCCACGTTCCCGCCGGCGCGACGCCGAAAGACGGGCCGAGCGCGGGCGTGACGATTTGCGCCGCGCTGGCGTCGCTGATGAGCAAGCGGCGCGTGCGGTCCGACGTGGCGATGACCGGCGAAATCAGTTTGCGCGGCCGCGTGATGCGCGTCGGCGGCATCAAGGAAAAGGTGATCGCCGCCTCGCGGTTCGGCGTGAAGCAGGTGATTCTGCCGGAAGGCAACCGGCCGGATTGGGAGGACGTGCCGGCGGAGGTGCGCGCGAAATTGAAGGTGCATTTCGTGAAGCAGATTTCCGAAGTCCTACAACTGGCGCTCGCGGCGAAATGAAAATTATTTTTCAAGGTGGGGCGAGCGTCCCCGCGAGCCGTCTTTGGCAAAGAATCGCCACGGCTCGCGCGGACGCGAGTCCCACCAGTTTTAGTTCCGAAGGAACGATGGAAATTAGCCAACCACGAAGTGGCTGGTGTCTAGCCCAATATTTTTTCCAAGTCCCACAGGGACGGCAGGTGTTCTCCATCGTCCCTTCAGGACGATTTTTTTTTGGGGCGGTATTCCAGCCACTTCGTAACTGGCTAATTTCCGGCGGTCGCTCCGCGACTCCATTGGCGCTGGCCGCGCTGATTGCGTTTTTGGCCGTGGGCGCGGCGGCGGAGACGACGAACACTTTGTCAGACGCGGAAATTGAAGGACGCCAACTGGCGCAACAGCTTTGCGATGCCCGTCCGACGGAGAATTTTACGAACACCGGCGTTTTACAAATCCGCGACGGCCATGGCAAACATTTGGAATTCCCGTTAAAATGTGAAGCAATTGCTGCGTCAACAAATTGGTTGAGCCGTTATTCGGCGAAGCTTGGTAGCAACATTACTGACATTGCGACTCTGGTTGTTACACATTGCGGCGCGGAATCCAACCGCTATTTGCTTTTTGAAAACGACAAGACGGCTGAATTGGGTGTCACCGTTCATTTTCATCTTGGAATGGGTGTTAGCGGTAATCGGATAATGATTCCATTTGCGAACTCCGATTTCTGGCTCGCCGACCTCGGCTTGGAATTTTTCCACTGGCCGCAGCAGAAGGTTTTGAAGAAGGAATTTCATGACAACTGCGCGAGCGTGGTGCTGGAAAGCACCAATCCTAATCCGGCCACCAACGGCTATTCGCGGGTGGTTTCCCGGATCGAGGAGGACAGCGGCGGCCTCATGGAAGCCACGGCCTACGACTTTGCCGGGCGCAAGCTGAAAGAGTTCCGGGTGAAAAGCCTCAAGAAAATCCACGGCCAATGGCAGGTGGAATCCGTCATCATGGAAAATGTCCAGACCGGCTCGCGCACGCGGCTGGAGTTTGATTTGAAAGACAAGTGACTTTTCCGGTGGGGCGAGCGTCCGCGCGAGCCGCCGCCGCCAACCGTTGCGTCAGGTCGGCTCGTCAGGAGCCTCGCTCCACCCAATGCGATTTTCCGAAGTGACGCGCGCTTGACTTCATTTCGCCGCCGTCGCACGCTGCGCGCTCCGGATGAAACTGAATTTGACCCTGATTTTACAGCTGGTTCTGGCCGCCGCGATTTTTTCCACGCGTGCGCCGGCCCAGACGAATATTTCCGCCGCCGGCACCAACGACGCGGTGGCGAATGGCTACCTGCAAATCCAGGAACAGCTCCACGCCGCGCGCCTGGCCATCGAGGAAAACCGGATGGCCGCCACCGACGAGGCCAAAAAAAATGCCGACGCGCTCGCGGCGCGGTTGCAGTCGCTGGAGCAAACGGTCGCCGCCCAGCGCGCCAGCGACGCGGACGCCGCGCGCAAAACGCAGCAGCTCACGTTGCTGGTCGCCGGCGCTTTCGGCGTCGCCGGGCTGGGGATTGTGTTGCTGATGGTGTTCTTCCAGTGGCGCGCGTTTTCGCAGATGGCGCAGATTTCCGCGCAGCAGCACGCGGCGCTGGCCCAAACCGGCGCGGTGCATCAGCTCGCCGCGCCGGGCCGCGCGACGGTGGAAACCGCCAACGCGCATCTGCTCAACGTGGTGGACCGCTTGGAGAAAAAAATCAGCGCGCTCGAAAATGGCAGCCGGCTGCTGGCGGAACCGGCGGGCGCAAAAACGTCCGACCTGCTGGCGGAGGGACAGAAGTTGCTCGACGCAAATTCGCCGCAGCCGGCGCTGGCGGCGTTGGAACAATTTCTGGCGACGCAGCCGGACCACGCCGGGGCGCTGACCAAAAAAGCGGTGGCGCTGGAAAAACTGGGCCGGCTGGACGAGGCACTGGCGTGTTGCGACCGCGCGATTACGCGGGACGGCGCCTTCATTCTGGCGCGGCTGCAAAAGGGTGGCCTGCTGAACAAGCTGAACCGGCACGACGAAGCGTTGGACTGTTTTGAGCAGGCGCTGCTGGCGCAGGAGAAAAAAGCCGGCGCGAAAACTTCCTGAAGTCCGCCGGCCGGGACCGCGCGGCATTTTTGCGCGAGCGGATGCGCAGCATCATTTCTCATTTCCGAACGTTTTTTGATTGGAGAAGACATCAGCCATGTTTCTTACCTACAAGTGGACACCGGTTCATCAACCGCGAACCACGCGAACCACGTGAACGAAAAATCAGGAGTTTCTTTTCGCCTGGTTCCCGGTTAAGAATTGAACGCGCCGGTTTTTTCGTGTAGGCTGGCCACATGGGCAAATCTAAAAATCCCGCTACCGGCGAAGGCTTTCTCGGCGAAATCATGGTGCATAAGCTTTCTCGCGCCGTGGGCGTGGTGGACGGCGTGACCGAAGCCCAGGCTGGCTGGCCACCGCAGATCGCGTTGAAGCTGGCGGACGGCTCCGTGAAAAAAAGCCGCCTCAGTGATTTCCGCGACCCCAGCGCCAAAGAACGCGCCGCCATCACTCCCGCGTAACCCCGGTGGCCTGCGGTTTGCGCGACCGCATTTCCGCGCGAGCGGATGCGAAGCGGCACCGTTTAATTCTGCCTTCGCTTCCCGGCGCGGGCAGTTCGTCAAAGAATTTCCGGATGATCGTTGCGTGGTTTTTTTCTCGGCCTGGCTTCGCCCTGATCAAAATTTATTTCGCGATCTCCCATAAAATTTGCCGCGCGTCAAACACCGGCCCTTCGGTGCACGTGCGCTGATATTCCCAAGTGTCGCCGGCCTTTACTGGAATCACGCAAGCCAGACAGGTGCCGACGCCACAGCACATATGTTCGTCCATGGAAAGTTCGGCGGGCAGATGGAATTCCTCCGCGAGCTTGCCGATGGCCTTGAGCATCGGCGTCGGTCCGCAGGCGAACAGTTTGTAATTTTGGATTTCGGATTTCGGATTTCGGATTTCAGCCAGCAGTGACTGCGTGACCAGACCTTTTTCGCCGTGGCTGCCGTCTTCAGTCGTGGCGCGGACTTCCCAGCCAATGGCGGCAAATTCCTTTTCGCACAAAATGTCCACGCGCCGCCGGCCGCCGACGAAGACGATGCCTTTTTGCGGCGAGCGTTGCGCCAGTAGGAACATCGCCGCCATGCCGTAGCCGCCGGCGATGAGTAGCGGAGTTTCTGCGCCGGCTTGCGGCACGGTGAAGCCGTGGCCGAGCGGCGCGATGACGCTCAGTTCCTCGCCCGCGCCCATCCGCGAAAGCACGTCGGTGCCTTTGCCGACATTTTTGTAGAGGATGGAAAACGTGTCGCCCGCGACCTGGAAAATGCTGAAGGGCCGGCGCAGCAGCGCGTCCTTCAGCGGCAGGATGCGGACGTGTGCGAACTGGCCGGGCTGGATGAGTGGCGCGATCTGCGGCGCGCGCAGCACGAGGCGGAAATACTGGTCGGTGTCGCGCTCATTCGAGACGATGGTGATGGTTTGCTCAAGCATCACGGCAAGGCTAATGGCTGGCTTCTCCCGGTAAAAGATTTTTCAGTTTAGGGGGAAAATTTTTCGCCTCAATTCCGGCGCAGTAGCGCCCGGCCCAGTTGCAGAAGCTGCTCCACGGCGGCCTCGCTTTTCGCCTCGGCGTAGATCCTCAAAACCGGTTCCGTGCCGCTGCCGCGCAACATCAGCCAGGTCGAATCTTCCGCCACAAACTTCACGCCGTCGCGCGCATCCACTTTCGCCAGCGGCGAATGCAGCAGTTTCGGCGGCGGCTTCGTTTGCAGCCGGGCCAGGAGCGCGGCGCGCTGCTCCAAGGGATAATGTGCGTCAAATCTTGCGTAACGGTGCGGGCCAAACTCCTTTTCCAGCCGTGCGTAAATCCGGTTCACGGAAACTTTCTCCATCGCCAGCATTTCCAGCAGGAACAAACCCGCCGCCAAACCGTCGCGTTCGGGAATGTGGTTGGCGAAGCCCACCGAGCCGCTCTCCTCCGCGCCGAACAAGGCGCCGGGCTTCATTAATTCCGGGGCGATGAAGCGGAAGCCGATGCCCACTTCCGTCAGCGGCAAATTCCACGCCGCGCACATCTTGTCCACCAGCGCCGTCGTGTTGAAAGTCTTGGTGACGACCCCGCGGTCGCCGCGATTGCGCACAAGGTGATGCAGCAGCAAGGCGATGACTTGCTGGTTGGTCATCGCTTTGCCGCGCCCATCCATCGCGCCGATGCGGTCGGCATCGCCGTCGGTGACGAGGCAGAGGTCGTGCGGATTGCGCCGCAACTGCGCGCCGCCCAGCGCATAATTCTTCGGCAACGGTTCCGGACTGATGCCGCCGAAAAGAACGTCGTATTTTCCATTCAGCGTCGTGACGGTGCAATTCGTCTTCGCCAGCAAAGTTTCAAACACGCCGGCGCCCACGCCGAACAACGCGTCATGCGCCACGCGCAGCTTGGACTTGGCAATCAGCTTGAAATCCACCAGCCGCTTGATGGCGGCGAAATGCGCGGGCCGGACGTCGCGCAAATTTACGATTGGCGATTGGCGATTGGCGATTTGTTTTGGCGCGGTTGCGTCCAGCAATTTTTCCACGGCGGCACATTCTTCCGGCCCGCTGGAGCCGCCGAAGTGCGATTTAAGTTTGAATCCGTTGAAGATCGGCGGATTGTGGCTGGCCGTGATCATCACGCCGCCCACTGCGCCGAGATTTTTCACGGCAAAGGAGACCGACGGCGTGGGCGTCGGTTCCGGCGTGAGGACGACGTAAAAATCATTTCCGGCAAAAACCTCGGCGGTGATTTGGGCGAAGCGGTCGGAGAGAAAACGGCGGTCATAGCCTACCACCATCTTGGGCTGACGCCCGAAGATTTCGGATTTCGGATTTCGGATTTCGGATTGCCAAAAATCTGCGGTGGCCTGGGCCACGCGCGCGACGTTGGCGAAGGTGAAATCCTCCGCGATGACCGCGCGCCAGCCGTCCGTGCCGAATTTGATTTGGGCCATAAATCAAATGGCCAGATCGGCAAGTCCGGGATCACTGCCGTTGACAATTTTCCGCATTTTTGTCACGGCGTTTTTCAGGCTGTGCGCGCCGAACAAACTGGTGCCGGCCACGAAGGTGTCGGCCCCGGCCCGGGCGCATTCGGCGGCGGTGAGGTGGTTGATGCCGCCGTCCACTTCGAGGTGGTAGGTGAGCTTGCGTTCGCGCCGCCAGGCGTCGGCCTGCTGGATTTTGGGCAGGCATTCGTGGATGAAACTCTGGCCGCCAAAACCGGGATTGACGGTCATGACGAGGAGCAGATCAATTTTGTCGAGGTAGGGCAGGGCGGCGGTGATAGCGGTGGGCGGGTTGATGGCGAGGCCGACTTTTTTGCCAAGCGATTTAATCTTCCAAAGCAGGGCGGGAATCTTGTCGCCGAGTTCCACGTGGACGGTGATGAGGTCGGCCCCGGCTCGCGCAAAGGGTTCCAGTAGGATTTCCGGTTGGCCGCACATGAGATGGACGTCGAAGAAAAGTTTTTTGGCGTGCGGCCGAACGGCGGCGACGACGCCGGGGCCGAAGGAGATGTTAGGCACGAACTGGCCGTCCATGATGTCGAGGTGCAGCCAGTCGGCGCCGGCACGGGCGGCGCGGGCGGCCTCCGGGCCGAAGCGGGCGTAATTGGCGGCGAGCAGGGACGGCGCAATAATCATTTTTACAGTGTGTTGTTTTTAGTTTTTGATTTTAAGTTGGAAAACTTAAGCCTGAAAACTAAAAACTGGAATTTATTGAATGGGCGCGGCCTCGTCGAGGCGGCGGCGGACGAGCCGGGCGAGCGTCTGGGGCAGATAGGGTTTTTGCAGGTAGTTGAGTTCCGGGTCGAGCAGGAAGCCTTTGCCGAGGGCGTCGGCGCCGTAGCCGGTGGAGAAAATGACTTTAAGCTCGGGCCGGTCTTGCCAGAGCTTCTCGGCCAGCTCGCGTCCGTTCAGGCCGCCGGGCATGATGACATCGGTGAAGACGAGATTGATGCTGGCCTTGTGTTCGCGCCAGATTTCGAGGGCGTTGTTGCCGTCCACGGCCTGAAAGACGCGGTAGCCGTGGCGGTTGAGGGTGCGGGTGACGATTTCGCGGAGGTCGCGCTCGTCCTCCACGACCAGGATGGTTTCGGTGCCGCCGCGGGCGCGGAACTGGGTGTCGTATTGCTCCGGTTCGGCGACAGGCCGGGTGGAGGCCGGTAGATAAATGTGGAAGGCGGCGCCGTGGCCAAGTTCGCTTTCGACTTCGATCCAGCCGTTGTGCTGCTTGACGATGCCGAAGATGGTGGCGAGGCCGAGGCCGGTGCCTTTGCCGAGTTCCTTGGTGGTGAAAAACGGCTCGAAGATGCGCGGGAGATTTTCCGAGGGAATGCCGCAGCCGGTGTCCACATGGCTCAAGCGGATGAATTCGCCGGGCCGCGCGTCGGCAAACCGGCGGGCGTGTTCGGCGTCCACCAAAACGTCGTCAATGCGGATGCCGAGCTGGCCGCCGCGCGGCATGGCGTCGCGGGAATTGACGGAGAGATTCAACAAAATCTGCTCCACCATGCTGGCGTCAGCCTCGATGACGGCCGGCCGGCTGGCGAAATCAATTTGCAGCGCAATGTCCTCGCCGAGCAGGCGGCCCAGCATGTCCGACATCTTGCTGACCGCCTGGTTGAGATCGAGCGGCCGAGGATTGAAAATTTGTTTGCGACCGAACGCGAGCAACTGGCGGGTGAGCCCGGCGGCGCGCTCGGAGGCCTGCTTGATCTGCCGGGCGGAAACGAGGGCCTTGGGATCGAGCCGGCTCGTGGTGAGCAGCGAGGCGTGGCCGAGAATGATGGTGAGGATGTTGTTGAAGTCATGCGCGATGCCGCCGGCGAGCTGGCCGATGGCCTCCATCTTCTGCGACTGGCGCAACTGGTCCTCCATCCGCTTCTGCGCGGTGATGTCGTTGAAGAGGCTCAACAGCAGGCGGGGCTTGCCGCCGGATGCGACGTAGGAATCGGCGATTTCCCAGACCACATGGCGGCCGTCGTGCAACACCGTTTCATGGACGCGTTTTTCCGGCGCTGCGCCGGCGCGGAATAATTCGCGGTGTTGGCGTAGCAGGGCTTCCCAGTCGGCGGCGGCGGCGTAAACGACCGTGAACGGCTTGCCTTCTAGTTGTTCGGACGGCAGCCCGACGAGGCGGCAATACGCCTCGTTGGTGGCCATCACCAGGCCGTTCTCATCCGTGAGCCGCATGCCGTCGGCGGAATTTTCCCAGACGGAACGGAAGAGGGTTTCCGAATTGCGCAGGGTCACTTCCGCCGCGTGGCGTTCGGTGATGTCGCGGACGTGAAAGAGCAGCGCCGGCTGCCCGTCATATTCGACACGGGTGGCGCGGATTTCGACCGGCACCACGCGGCCGTCGGCCCGGAGGCTTTCGCTTTCGATCCAAGTCAGGCTGCCGGAGGCGAACCGTTGAAATTCCCCGCGGGCGGCCTCGCGCCGCGCCGGCGGCACCAAGTCTTCAAGGGCATTGCGGCCGATCAATTCCTCGCGGGCCATCCCATGCAACGCGCAGGCGCTGGCGTTGGCGTCCAGCACCCGGCCCTGTAAATCCTCGACAAAAATCGCGTCCGGCGAATTTTGAAATAAGTCGCGGAAACGGCGCTGGCTCTGGCGCAATTCCTCCTCCACCCGCACGCGTTGCAGCGCGCCGCCGCACTGGTCGGCCAGCATCTGCAGGGTTGCCAGATCGCGTTCGCTGTAGCTGCAGGAGCGCCGGCCGCGGACAAACAGCACGCCGATGACATTTTTGCCCTTGCGGACGGGCGCAATCATGGTGGTGCTGTTTTGGGTGTCGTCAGCCACCAGCTCGGCCCCGCAGGCGATGACCCGCCGCACCAGCGCGTTGGCGGGCTTCGGCTGGGGCGCCGGCGGAAGCTCCACGCGCTTGCCATCCAACGTTGTGATGGACAGCAGCGAAACCATTTCGTCCCGTTCCGCCGCATGCAAATCCAGCGAGAAATCGTCCCAGTGAAACAATTCATCCGCCGCCTCGCAGATGAACATCGCCGCCTCCGCCGCTGTGGTGACGGCGCTCAAATGATGGCTCAGGCTGCCCAGCGCGGCGTTTTGCAGCGCCGTCCGGCGGCGGATTGTCACGTCCGTGGCCATCGTCAACGCCGCCAGTTTCCCGCGGAAAGCCAGCGGCGACCAGTTCACCTCCATGTCCATCTCGGTGCCGTCCTTGCGCCGGTGCCGCCAGACCAGGCCTTGCGCGCCGGCCTCCGGCAGGGCGGCCGGCGACGGCGGGTTTTTTGGGACGTGAACCGGTCGTTCGGCCGCGCGCAAATCCGCCAACGTCATGCCCAGAAATTCCTCGCGCGTGTAGCCGTAATGCTGGCTGGCCGCCTCGTTGACTTCTAGAATCGCCAGTTTTTCCAAGTCGAAAACCCACATCGGATTCGGGTTGCCCTGAAACAGCAGGCGGTATTGTTTTTCGCTGCGGCGCAACTCCTCTTCGGCCGCCTCGCGCTTCGCCCGTTCCGCCGCTTCCGCCACCGCCCGCAGCACGGCGGAGGGCAGCCGGTCGCGTTTCTGCTTCAGCACATAATCCGTCGCCCCGGTCTTGAGGCTTTCGATGGCCAGTTGTTCACCAATGGTGCCGGACATGAGGATGAACGGCAGGGAAGGATATTTTTCCCGCACCAGCTTCAGCGCGTCCAGCCCGTTGAAATCCGGCAGCCGGTAGTCGGCGATGATCAGGTCCCAAGCTGCCGAGGCCAGCGCCACGACAAACTCCGCGCGCCGGCCCACATTGCGGATCTCCGCCGCGATGTTTTCGGCCGCCAGCTGGTCCTGCACCAGCAGGGCGTCAGCCGGATTGTCCTCCAAATGCAAGATGCGTAGTGGCTGGTTCATCACGGTCGGCAACGGATATTCCTTAAAACAACCAGTCTGACGGCCAAAAGTAAAGAACGGAGGATGATTTTCGGCGTTGACTTTCCGGCGCATTGCTCTAGTTTTTGCGGCTCTTTAGCAAAACAAATTACGAATTGATATGCCGAACACCAAGTCAGCCGAACGCCGGATGCGCAACAGCGCCCGCAAAAACCTCCAGAACACCAGCGTCAAATCCAAGCTGCGCCGCCTGGACAAGCAGTTTCGCGCCACGGTGACCGCTGGTAAAAAGGACGAGGCCGCCCAGTTGTTGGCCGGCGTCCACTCCGCCTACGACAAGGCCGTGAAAGTCGGAGCCATTGCCCGGCCCACCGCCAACCGCAAAAAATCGCGGCTCGCGCTCTCGCTCAAGAAATAATTTTCCGCCGCGAAATCGAGAACGCCCGGTGCGCCGGGCGTTTTTTATTTTACCCTGCCGCACCCGCGTGCCATCCCGCCCGCACGGGTGGGGGAACAAAACCATCCCGAAATAATCGCTCGGGATTGGACAAACCGCCCGGCTCGTAGCAGAATAAGACGAGTATGAGCGATGAAGCCATGAGCAATTTCACCCCGCGTGCGCAGCAGGTTTTGGCGCTGGCGCGGAAGGAAGCGGACCGCCTGAACCACAATTTTCTCGGCACCGAGCATTTGCTGCTCGGCCTGATCAAGCTGGGGCAGGGCGTGGCCGTCAATGTCCTCCAAAAAATGGGCCTGGATCTCGAAACCGTCCGCATGGAGGTCGAGAAACAGGTTGGCACCGGCCCGGATCAGAAGATGATCGGCAATATTCCTTACACGCCGCGCGTGAAAAAAGTCATCGCGTTGGCGCAAAAGGAGGCGAAAAATCTCAATCACACCTACGTCGGCACGGAGCATCTGCTGCTGGGTTTGCTGCGCGAGGGCGACGGCGTGGCGGCCAAAGTTTTGCGCGCGCTGGACGTGGACATCGAGCAGGCGCGGCAGGAAATTTTGAAGGAGCTGGATCCGAATTTCGCCGCGCAGCCCGGTGAAGAACCGCCGCCCGGCGAACCTTCGGCGGAAAAACCGCCCATCGGCGCCGCCGGGGAAAAAAAGGGCGAAGTTAAAACGCCCGCGCTGAAAGCCTTTGGCCGCGATCTCACCGAAATCGCGCGCAAAGGCGAAATGGACCCGGTCATTGGCCGCAAGAGCGAAATCGAGCGCGTCATCCAGATTCTTTGCCGGCGCACGAAGAACAATCCCGTTTTGCTTGGCGAAGCGGGCGTGGGCAAAACGGCCATCGTCGAAGGGCTCGCACAGGAAATCGCGGCGGGCAACGTGCCGGAACTTTTGCTAAACAAACGCGTGGTCACGCTCGATCTGGCGCTGATGGTGGCGGGCACCAAATATCGCGGCCAATTTGAAGAGCGCATCAAGGCGGTCATGGACGAAATCCGCCGTGCGAAGAATGTCATTCTGTTCATTGACGAATTGCACACCATCGTCGGGGCCGGTTCCGCCGAGGGCACGATGGACGCCAGCAACATCATCAAGCCCGCGCTGTCCCGTGGCGAGATGCAATGCGTCGGCGCGACGACCCTGAACGAGTATCGCAAATACATCGAGAAGGATGCCGCGCTGGAGCGCCGGTTCCAATCGGTGAAAGTCGAGGCGCCTTCGATTGACGACGCGATTGAGATTTTGAAGGGCCTGCGCCGCAAATACGAGGATCATCACAAGGCGGAGTTCACCGACCCGGCGGTCGAGGCGGCGGTAAAATTATCCGACCGTTACATCACCGACCGGTTTTTGCCGGACAAGGCGATTGACGTTTTGGACGAGGCCGGCTCCCGCGCTCGCATCAGCACGATGACGCGTCCGCCGGAAATCAAAACCATGGAAGCTGAGATTGAGGAGATCAAAGGCAAAAAGGAAGGCGCGATCAAAAACCAGGATTTCGAGGGCGCGGCGAAAATGCGCGACCAGGAAAAACAGGCGAAGGAAAAACTGGAAACCTTGCTCAAGGAATGGCGCGCGAAAGGCGATGAAAAACGCGTCGTCGTCGGCGAGGAGGAAATTTTGCAGGTCGTCTCCAAGTGGACCGGCATCCCGCTCCAGCGCATGGGCCAGGGCGAAATGCAGCGGCTGCTCACGGTCGAAACCGAGATGGAAAAAGTCGTCGTCGGCCAGCGCGAGGCGGTTTCCTCTTTGTGCAAGGCGCTACGCCGTTCGCGCGCGGACTTGAAAGATCCGCGCCGTCCGATTGGCGCTTTCCTGTTGCTCGGCCCGACGGGCGTGGGCAAAACGCTTTTGGCCAAGACGCTCGCCGAGCAGATGTTCGGCGACACGAAATCGCTCATCCAGCTTGACATGAGCGAATACATGGAAAAATTCAACGTGTCGCGCCTCGTCGGTTCGCCGCCTGGTTATGTCGGCTACGAGGAAGGCGGCCAGCTCACCGAAAAAGTGCGGCGCAATCCCTATTCCGTCGTGCTGTTCGACGAAATTGAAAAGGCGCATCCCGACGTGTGGAACATGCTGCTGCAGATTCTGGAAGAGGGCAAATTGACGGACAGCATGGGCCGCATCGTGAATTTCCGCAACACGATCATTCTGATGACGTCCAACGTCGGCTCGGACACGCTGCGGAAATCGTCCACGCTCGGCTTCGCGCCGATTTCCGACGAGACCAGCTACGAAAAAGCCCGCGAACGCGTTTTGGAGGAGGCCAAGAAAACCTTCCGCCCGGAATTTTTAAACCGGCTGGATGATTTGATTGTCTTCCGCTCGTTCACCAAGCCCGACCTCATCCAGATTTTGAGCTTGGAAGTGGAAAAAGTTTTGGAGCGCCTGCGCAAGAAAAACCTCAAGCTGGAGCTGGACGAAAAGGCCAAAGATTTTCTCGTCGAGAAAGGCTACGACCCGCAATACGGCGCGCGGCCGATGCGCCGCGCCGTCGAGCGCTTCTTCGAAGACCCGCTGGCCGAGGAAATTCTCAAAGGCGTGCTGCACGAAGGCGACCTGATTCTGGTCACCGCCGAAAAAGACAAACTGGTGTTCCAGCAAACGACCGCCGCGTCCGGCGCCGTTGCCAGTTGAAATCTGGATTCTCCAAAGCCGCGTTGAAAAACGCGGCTTTTTTATTGCCCGCCCGGTTCGAGCACTGGCCGGATAAGTTTCGACGGCGCTCTCGTTTTACGGCAGAATGCAGCCATGTCTGAATTTCGCAGAGCTGTGACCAATCGGAATTTAAGCCGTCCGGCGGGCGGTGCGACGCAGCCCGGTTTGGCGGAAAAAATCATCGCCGCGGCGAGCCGGGAAAATCCGGCGGACAAAGCTTTGCACGAGGAACTCAAGGCGCAGCGCGACATCATGCCGGGCGACGCGGCGGCCATCGCGCAGACGGTGTTCAATTATTTCCGCTGGCGCGGCTGGCTGGATTTGGCGGCGCCGCTGAACCTGCAAATCCGCAAGGCGCGCGAACTCGCCAAACATTTTTCCGAGATTCCCGAATCCTATACCGACGCGAGCTTGGTGGAGCGCGTCGCGCCGGAGTGGGTGCGTGGCGAATTGGAAATTTCACCAGCCTGGGCGCGGACGATTCAGGCCGAACCAAAATTATGGCTGCGCGCCAAGCCGGGGCAGGGCCGGGCGCTGGTGGAAAAACTCGGCGCGGCGAAACTCGAAAAAAATCTGCTGCCGGACGCGGTGCAATACAAGGGCGAAGAGGATTTGTTTCGGCGCGCGGAATTTCACGCCGGCGAATTTGAAATTCAGGACATCGCCTCGCAGGCCGTCGGCTGGCTGTGCGCGCCGCAGCCGGGCGAAACCTGGTGGGACGCCTGCGCGGGCGAAGGCGGCAAGACGCTGCATCTTTCCGCGCTCATGCAGAACAAAGGCCTGATCTGGGCGAGCGACCGCGCGGAATGGCGTTTGAAAAATCTCAAGCGCCGCGCCGCCCGCGCGCAGGTCTTCAACTTCCGCGCCGCGCTGTGGAATGGCGGCGCGAAGCTGCCGACGAAAACCAAGTTCGACGGCGTGCTCGTGGATGCGCCGTGCAGCGGCGTCGGCACGTGGCAGCGCAACCCGCACGCGCGCTGGACCACCACGCCGGCGGACGTGCAGGAACTGGCGGCGCTCCAAAAAAATCTGCTGGCAAATGTCGTGCCCAGCGTGAAGCCGGGCGGCCGATTGCTTTATTCCGTCTGCACGCTGACGCGGTCGGAGACGACGGACGTGGTGGCGGATTTTAACGCCTGCTTCGCCGCTGATTTTGAGCCGCTGATTTTGCCGCAGATTTCTGAAAACCAGAATCTCCCCGCGTCGGTGCCGGCAATTTTTATCTGGCCGCAGCATTTGGGCGGGAACGGAATGTTCATCGCCGGCTGGCGGCGGAAGAAAAGTTAGCGCACCGCCGCCAGAATCTTTTCAAGAATCGTGCGGATGTCCTCGTTGTGCTGGCGCGAGGCCAGGCCGAAGGCGTGGACGATGTCGAGCAGGAACGCGGTGTTTTCGCGGTTGAAATCGTAGCTGACTGTCTCTTTGGATTTGGCAGGACCGGCTTGGCGCGGCGAGCCGTCCATCGCCCGCACTTCGCTCATCGGCACGCACACATAAACCATCGCCTGGTAGCCGACGGCGCGCTGCTTTTGCTTGAGTTGGATTTGCACCCAGCCGTGCGGCGTGGCTTTGGTGAACTGCGGCACGCGCTGCACCGCGCCTTGAAATCCATCCGCCGCCGCGTTGGTAGAAACTTCCACCTGCACCGGCTGGCTTTCTTCAAACTCGCCGGCGGAAATTTTTTTCAGCGCCGCGATTTCCCGCGCAAGGTCGTTGGTGGAAAGCAGGCCGAGGCGGACGGCTTCAAAAATAATTTTCGACAGCTCGTGGCCGTGCTTGACCTCGCCGTTGCGGATGAAAGTGATTTGCGGCGCGAGGCTGGGGCTGTTCGTGCCGGGCGTGTCGTAGCCGATCTGCCATTCGAGATAATGTTTTTGGCCGAGCGCGGTTTTGCTCGGCGCGACGGGCAGCCCGAAACCGCCGGCGGTTTTTTCCTTCACGCGCACTTTGCCGGTCACGTCCGTCAGCGGCAGCCGCACGCAGACAGCATTGGTCGTGGTGAAAACCAAAACCTGCTTGTAGTCCGCGTTCGCCGCCAGCGCGTGCAACGTCACGCACAGCAAGCTGAACCAGATGGCGGCGCGGTGGCGCATGGCTGGAATTATTTTTCCGACAGCACGCTGGCGATGACGGCGGTTTCGGGCTTCAGGTATTTTTGCGCGACAATTTTAATTTGTTCCAGCGTCACGGCTTCGTAATTGGCGTCGTCCAGCTCCGTGCGCTGCCAGCCGAGGCCGTAAAGCTCGTCGAGCGCCGTGGTCGCGGCGAGATGGCCGAGGTCGGCGCGGGAGATTTTTTTCTGGCCGATGATTTTGGCCTTGGCGCGCTTCAGTTCCTCGGCGGTCAAACCTTCCGTGCGCAGCAATTCAGCTTCCTTCAGCAACTCGGTTTCCACCTGCGCGGCCTTCGCCGGTTCGGTGCCGGTGTAAAACGCGAAGTAGCCCGGCGCGACGCCGCACAGCGTCTGCGCGCCGACATAATACGCCAGCCCCAACTGCTCGCGAATCCGCAAAAACAGCCGCGAGCCGAGGTCGCTACAACATTCCTGCAACAGCTCCAGCGCATAGCGGTCCTCGCTGAAAATCGTGGTGCCGGGAAAGCCGATGACGAGCACGGCCTGTTTTTTGTCGCGTGTCTCGGTAACGCGGATTGGCCGTTGGGAGTTGGCCGTTGGGAGTTGGGGAACGGGTTTGCTCCAGCTTCCAGCTTCCGGCTTCCAGCTTCCAAAAACTTTTTCCACCGCCGCTTTCACTTCCGCAGTTTTCACGTCGCCGAAAATGGCGAGCACGCAGTTGGCCGGCACCGTCAGCTTTTGATGAAATGCCTTCAAATCGGCGACGGAAATTTTCGCCACGCTCGCCTCGGTGCCGATGGGGTCGAGCCCAAAGCTGGTGGTGCCGAACAGCGCGCGGCGCATGGCGAGGCTGCAACTTTTGAGCAGATCATCGCGGCGCGCTTGAATGCCGGCCAACTGGACTTCGCGTTCGCGTTCCAGCTCGTCGGCGGGAAAAATCGGATTTAGCAAAACGTCGGCGACGAGGCCGAGGCCGGTGGCGAAATCGCTGCTCAAAACCTCCGCGTTCACGCCGAAGCTCTGGTTGCCGCCGTAGCTGTCAAGCTGGCCGCCGACGGATTCGATTTCCGTGGCGATCTGTTCCGCGCCGCGCGTGGCGGTGCCTTTGAGCAGCAGTTTGGCGAGGAGCGAAGTGATGCCGTTGTTCGCTTCCGTTTCGGCAAGGACGCCGCCTTGAAACACCGCGCGAAATTCCACAAACGGCAGGCGCGAATCTTCTTTCACCAATAATTTCAACCCGTTCGGCAGTTCAATTTTCTGGATCGGATGATCCGTGTTCGTCTCGACATTGGCCGCCGTTTTGGGTGTGGCGCCTTCCGGCAGCAGCGCATAAAGCGTCCGGTTTTCCGGCGTCAAATAAGCGCGGGCCACGCGCTGGACATCGGCGGTGGTGACGCATTTTACGGCGGCAAGGTAGCGCTCGGAAAAATTCAGGTCGTTCGCCGCCAGCCAGTTGCCGCCGAGATTTTGCGCCTGGCCTTCCATCGTCTTGCGTGAGGACAGCGTGGCGGAAATAAATTGTTTCACCGCTTTTTGCAGCTCCTCGGCGGAGACGGAAAGAGTTTTTACTTTTTCAATCTCGGCGAGAATCGCGTCGCGGGCGGCGGCGAACTGGTCGCCGTCCACCACCGCGCTCACGCCGAAAAGTCCCGGCAGGCCGGGGCTGTAAGTCCACGCGTCAATGTGATGCACGACGCCTTCTTTTTCACGGACCTGCTGAAAAAGCCGCGAGCTGCGGCCGCTGCCGAGCAGCACCGCGAGGACATCGAGCACCGGCACATCGGCATGGCGCAGTTCGGGAATGTGCCAGGCGAAATGGACGTGGCCGAGTTCCACCGGCGATTCTTCGATGATTTCGCGCGACGCCGTTTGCTTCGGTTCCAGCGGCAGCACGACGGGCGGCATCGCCTTCGATTTGGCGTTGGCGTAAGCGGTTTTGATTTGCGCGATGACGGCGTCGTTTTTCACATCGCCGGCGACGACGTAGAACACATTGTTAGGCGCGTATTTTTCGGTGTAGTAATTGCGGATGTCGTCCGGCTTCACGTCGTTGAAAATATCCGGGTAGCCGATGATCGTGAAGCGATACGGGCTTTTGGTGTAAGCGACTTCAAACAGCCGGCGGCTGGCGCGGCGGCCCGGATCATCGTCGCACATGTCCATTTCGCGGCGGATCACGTCCATTTCCTTGGCGAGTTCGTCCGGCGGCAGCGTCGCGTGCTGCATGATGTCGCAGAGAATATCAATCGCCTTCACCGCGCCGGTGTTCGGCACGTCAATGTGATACACCGTGCGGTCGAAGCTCGTGTAGGCGTTCATGTAGCCGCCGGCCTCCTGCACTTCCTGGTCAATGCGGCTGCCGGGCCGCGTCGTCGTGCCTTTGAACAGCATGTGTTCGAGCACGTGCGACAAGCCCGCGCCGAGCCAGCGGTTTTCGTGGATGCTGCCCGCTGCGCACCACGCCTGCGCCGAGACGACCGGCGCGTTGTGATCTTCGCGGACAATGATGACCAGGCCGTTGTCGAGCGTGGTAATGGTCACGCCGGGCGGAATGGACGGAATCTCGCTGCTGGAAATGGAATTGGTCATGGCAATAAATCGCAAATCAAAAGGGTATTCGGAAACGCGCCCGGGGCAATTCAATTTGGCTGGTCCGCCGCGGCCGGTTCTTTTATGCCGGAAGTTTTACACCGCCGAGTTATCTGGTAATTTGCGCGTAAATCGTAAATCGTAAATCGTAAATGTAACCTGCTTCAACCCAAGCCATCGCCGGAGAAATCGTCGCGCCGCTGAAACGCATCTGGGCCAAAGAATCGTTTCAGCTCACGCAAAGCCGCAAAGCCGCAAAGGAAAATTGCTTTGCGCCTTTGCGCCTTTGCGTGAGAATGTTTTTTGTGAATTCGTCGCCGCGTGAAACTGCCGGGGAAATAGTGGGTCGCCTGCAAGGCGCGGGCTTTGCCGCGTTCTGGGTGGGCGGCTGCGTGCGCGATTTTTTGCTCGGCCGCGAACCGCAGGATTTCGACATCGCCACGGACGCCAGACCGGAACAGGTGGAAAAACTTTTTTGCAAGACCATCCCCGTCGGCAAAAAATTCGGCGTCATCATCGTGCTCGAAGGCGGCCAGCAATTCCAGGTGGCCACCTTCCGCGCTGAGGCGAATTACCAGGATGGCCGGCGCCCGGAGACAATTGTATTTGCCAATGCCGAGGCGGACGCGTCGCGCCGTGATTTCACGGTGAACGGACTTTTTTACGATCCGCTTACGGAAAAAATCCACGACTGGGTCGGCGGCGAAAAAGATTTGCGCGCCAAAATTATTCGCACCATCGGCGCGCCGGAGGAACGCTTTGGCGAAGATCATTTGCGGCTGCTGCGCGCCGTGCGTTTCGCCGCGCAGTTGAATTTTGAAATCGAGTCGGAAACTTTTGCGGCCGTCCAAATGCTCGCGCCGAAAATCAAGCTCATCAGCGCCGAGCGCGCGCGGGATGAGTTGCTCAAATTATTTTATCCGCCGCACGCGAGTCGCGGTCTGGTTTTGCTGCGCGACAGCGGCTTGCTGGGACACGTTTTGCCAGAGCTGGCGGCGACGATTGGTTGCGAGCAGTCGCCGGATTTTCACCCCGAAGGCAGCGTGTTTAATCACCTTTGCCTGATGCTCGAAAAAATGCCGGCGGGCGCGGATGAATCTTTGCCGTGGGCGGTTTTATTGCATGACGTCGCCAAGCCGGTGACGGCGGAGCGCGAGGCGGCGACGGGCAAAATCCATTTCTACGGCCACGAAAAAGTCGGCGCAGACATGGCGGAAAATATTTTGCAGCGACTGCGATTTCCCAAAAAACAGACGGAAGAAATCGTGGCGTGCGTCCGAAATCACATGCAGTTCAAGGATGTGAAGCAGATGCGCAAGGCCACGCTACGGCGGCTGCTGTTGCGTGAGACGTTTCCGCTGGAGCTGGAATTACACCGGCTAGACTGCCTCGGCTCCTTCGGCGATCTGGAGCACTTTAATTTTCTGGTGCAGCAGGCCGAGGAATTAAAACATCAGCCGCAAATCCGCCCGCCGCTGCTGAATGGAAATGATTTGATGGCGCTGGGAATCCGGCCGGGTAAAGAACTCGGCGCGCTGCTGGCGGAAATCCGCGAACGGCAACTGGCGGATGAATTGAAAACGCCGGATGAGGCGCGGGCGTGGGCGAAGAAGATGTTGGCTTAAATTTTGTAGCCGAGAAATGGATTAGGCTGCAAAACCTTCGTAAACTCTCCATCCAGTCTCGCACCTGACAAGAAAATATCTTGTCAGAGCGTGGTCGCCAGTTTCCAAAATATGCGAAACTTTTGACCGAATAAAGGCAAGCCCATCGCGATTGTCAGTGCCGGTGAAAATCACAATATCTCTCGCCGGAACAGCGACGACCAAATCACCTGAAACCACAGTTGAAACCTGTTGCCAAACCTCATCCAACAACAAGGTCGTTGCTTCAAAATTACCGCCGCAAGTCAGCATGAAAACACCAGAAAAAATTTGATGCAATTCCGGCTGCGGTATCGTTCGGCGAAGATTGGCGATGGCAATATTGTGAAGGCGCTGCTGGTCCAAATCCAATCGAGCAAGGTCTCGCTGCGCAACCATCGTGAAATAAGTTGGCTGGTCAAAACCGTAAAACAAAATCAAGTCAGCAACAAATGGCTGTTCAACCGGAAAATCCGCGTCGGACAATGTAATGTCTGGAACAACTGCTTTCGGCAGACTCAAGACAACTCTTGGGACTATTGAATCGGGTGATGGAGATTTGTCTGTCATGCTTGTCTGCGCAATTTTTTCAATTCTTGAGCGGCTCGACAAACATCTGGCGAATTTCAATGTCGCCGCCTTCGCTTTGGATACCGATGAAGCCGGACGAAAGGGTGCATTCCATAATTTCATTCAGCAGTTTTCCGTTGATGATGGCTTTGACATTGTTGCCGGCGCAGACGGTGACGTTCGTGTTCCATTCGCCGATGGCTTTTTCATTCGCTTCACCGCGCAGCGGCACCGGCGTGTTGGCGTCCTTGCCGAGCGCCAGATGTTCCTTGCACTCCGCGCCAGCCATCACGAACAAATCGCCCTGCCGGCCGGACTTGCCCTGGTTCTGCACGCACATCGGCCAGACTTTGTCGGGCAGTTGCATGTGGACGAGCACGCCGGAGTTGTCGGCCTTGGGCGCGATTTTCACGAAGCGCCATTCGACGGTGACGATGTAATTGCTGTAACTTTGTTTCGTCCGCAAATAGCCGGTCGGCGTGCCGGTGCAATGAATCACGCCATTGGTCACGCTCCAGGTTTGCAGCGGGTCGGCGTCGTTTTTCATGCAAAAGGTGAAGCCGGAAAAATCCTTACCGTTGAAAAGGTCGAGGTGGTTGGTCGGGGTGATGACTTCCTGCGCGGCGGCGTTGGCAACCGTGAGATTGAGGCCGGACAAAATGGCGGCGCAGGAAAGAATGAAAAGCCTGGCGGCGGAAATGAATTTCATCCGCGCAGGCTGTGGCGGAAAAATTTTTTTCGCAAGCGGATTCAGCTTTTGGTCACGCCGAATTCCTCGCGCCAGCTTTCAAACTGCCGCGTCAGGTTGACTTGCTGGAGATAGTCAAGATTCACTGGGCTGGCAACAATTTCGGGATGGCTAACTTGGGCGTGCTGCAGGGCGTTGGCGATGTGAACGACGCCGGCCAAGCAAAGCTGCTGGACGCCGCAGCGGTGCGGTTGATGGTGGCAGGCCACAGCCTCGACGAGCGGAATGGGCAGGCCCCACAGCGCGAGCAGATACGCGCCGACTTCGGCGTGGGTCGCCTGAAAGTGTTGGCGTTCCACTTCAAACAGCGGCGTGCGGGTGGCGCGGGATTCGGCGAAGACCCGGGCGTATTCCTCCGGCAGCCCGTCGGCCAAGATGAGTTTGCCGACATCGTGCAGGACGCCGGCAGCAAAAGCCTGTTCCGCGAGGTGCGAGTCGGCGAGCTGTTCGTTGAAAATCTGCCGGGCTAACATGCCGGTTTGCACGGAGTGATGCCAGAGCTGTTCGATGGGAAAATCGGGAAATTTCCGGCGGTCGAACGCGGAGAACAGCGGCACGGCCAGCGCCAGCGACTGAATGATGCCGACGCCCAGCACCTGCACGGCTTCGTCCACGGAAAAAACCTTGTGGCTGAAACCGAAAAAGGCGGAGTTGGAAAGCTGCAGCAGTTTGGCGGAGAGCGCCGGGTCCTGCGAGGCCAGTTCCGCGATGCGCTGGGCCGTGGCGTTGGGCGACTGGAGCGCGTCGGCGATTTGGAGGTAGAGTTGCGGCAGGCTGGGCAGGTTTTTGAGGCTGGCGGTCAGCTCGCAAAGTTTTTCGTGATGAACCCGGGTTTTGACTTCAGTTACGCGCTTGAGACAATTTTTCAGGTCGTCCAGACTGCACGGTTTTTCCAGAAACTGATGGGTGAGGCCAACGCAACTGACGGCATCGCTCAACTCCGAATAGCCGGAGAGGATGATGCGGATGGTTTTCGGATGCAGCCGCAGGACGTGGTTGAGCAACTGCGCGCCGTTCATGCCCGGCATCCGCATATCGGTCACGATCACGTCAAACGCTTTTTGGTTCACGAGGGCGAGCGCTTCCTCGCCGCTGCCGGCAAATTCCATTTCCCAGTGCGCGGACATCGAGCGCATCCCCATTTTCAGGACGCGAATCATCGGCAGTTCGTCGTCCACAAAAAGAATCCGCGTCTTGACGGGCGGGCCGGAACCGGCGGCGGGCGCATCGGCTGGTCGCTGGTCGCAACAATTATCTGCCGTGGGCGAAAGCATATCTACTCCCCATCGGCAGGCGGCGGGGGGACTTTAGGAAATAATTGCCTCGATGCGCTGCAAAACTTGCTCCGGGGCGAGCGCGCGGAGACATTCTTCCGGTTGGGAAAAATGGCAGCGTGCCGAAAGGCAGGGCGAGCAGGGGAGATCCAGGCGTAAAACATTTTCGAGCTGGCCGTAGGGACCGGTGCGGCGCGGTTCGGTCGGGCCAAAGAGCGCGACGAGCGGTTTGTCGAGCGCGGCGGCGGCGTGCATCGGGCCGGTGTCGTTGGTCACCATCAAATCGCAGCGGCGCACCCACTCGATCATCTCGGGCAGTGACGTCGCGCCGCACAAGTTCAGGCAATGTTCCGGTGCGGCGCGCGAAATCATTTCGCCCAGCGGCCGGTCGTCCTGGCCGCCGAGAATGGCAAAGCGCACGCCGGGGAATTTTTCTGCCAGCGCGCGGACGAGGGCGGAAAAATGTTCCGCCGGCCAGCGTTTGTTTTCCCAGCGGGCGCCGGGCTGGAGCAAAATCAAACGGGGATTGCGGATTGCGGATTGCGGATTGGAAACTATCGCATCAGGCCATTTTCGTTTTATTTCGGCAGCAATGGCCGGGCGCGCCGGCAGCCATTGAAAATTTTTGTGGACGGGCACGCCGAGCGGCGGCAGCACGGACAAATACCAGTCCACCGCGTGCGTGTGAAAACTTTGGCGCGGCACGGCAAGATCATAAAAACCGCGCGCGCCTTCGCGGACTTCGTCCAGGCCGACGAGCAGCTTTCCGTTGGCGAGCCACGCGAACGCGCCGCTGCGCGCGAGGCATTGCAGGTCAATGACGAGATCAAAATTCTGGGCGCGCAGCCCGCGGATGCTGCAGAGCATTTCCGGCCAGTGCGCCGGCCGCGCCCAGCGCTTGCGCTCAAAGCAGACGACGCCGGCGAGGTCGGGATCGCCTTCGAGCAGCGGCGCGAGCGCGGAATCAATCCACCAGAAAATTTCGCTGGCGGGATAATGCAGCTTCAACAAACGCAGCACGGGCAGCGCCTGGAGAACGTCGCCGAGCGAGCTGGGTTTGAGCAGGAGAATTTTCAAAAAGGTTCCGGGTTCAGAGTTCCCGGTTCCGGGTTGCTGGTCAAACGCTGAACCCTGAACTGAGAACCGCGGACGTTATTACCTGCCAAAGGCGAGCCGCTCGGCGAGGCGTTCGGGCAGGCCGGCGTCGCGGATTTTTTTCTGCGCGGCGGGAATGTCGTAGTCAAGCCGACGGATTTCGATGGTCTGCGCGTCCAGATCGTAGAGGACGTAGGCGCATTTGGGATTGTTGTCGCGGGGTTGGCCGACGGCGCCGACGTTGATGAAATATTTTTTTGACGGATCAATTTTGAATTTGGAATAGGTGCCGCCGCGCACCACGGTGTCGCGCATGAAGGCGACCGGGACGTGCGTGTGGCCGAAGAAACACACCTGCGTGTTCTGGTAGGGAAAGCTGGCGGCGGCGGCGAGCTTGTCAAAGACGTAACCCCAGCGTTCGGGTGCGTCGAGCGTGGCGTGCACCATCGTGAAATTCCCGGCCAGGCGGGAGTATTTCAAATCCTGCAGCCACTTTTTATCGTCGGGGTTGAGCTGGTCGCGGGTCCAGTGGACGGCCTCGGCGGCGTGCGGGTTGAAGCCGTCGAGATGGTTTTCGGTGGAGCAGTATTCGTCGTGGTTGCCCTTGACGCACGGGATGTTCATCTGGCGGACAATGTCGAGGCACTCCTTGGGGTTGGCGTTGTAGCCGACGACGTCGCCAAGGCACACGATGTGGTTGGCGTTCTGGTTGCGGATGTCCTCCAGCACTACTTGAAAAGCTTCCAAGTTGCCGTGAATGTCTGCGATGATGGCGTATTTCATTTGCTAGCGGACGATTTCAAATCCCCGAAATTCATTTTTCGCGTCGGCCCAACTTACCTGCTCGTCGCGGATAAATCCAGCAAGACCTGCATCGAGAATGGCGGCCCGAAAAGCGTCCAGTTCCGCGCGCCGGCCCTCGGCAATGAGTTCCACCCGGCCGTCGGGCAGGTTGCGGATGGTGCCGGTGAGTTCGAAGCCGGTGGCCACCGTTTTGGTGGTGTAACGGAAACCCACTCCCTGCACCCGTCCCGAGTAAAGAACGGTCAGGCGGTGGCGTGGCGGGCTGGCGGCGGATGGCGGCACCGGAGGATGAAGCCAAAGCCGGAGCCGCGACGCAATGTTTTTCATAAAAGTTACATTTTTTCTTCGTTTATGTTTGACCCGTGCGGCAATTTGCCCTAATTGAAACAGCGTTGCCCGGAACCTGAATTAATTTTTCGGAAGCGTGCGGGCGCGACGCAAACCAAATGTTGAACACCAAGTCATTTCTGACCGTTGATTTCGGGGCTGGCAGCCTCAAGCTCGCGGAGTTTGAAATCAATGAAGCCGGGGGCTTGCGTCTGGAAAGTTTTTCCATCCAGCCGCTCGGGCTGGAAGGGTCGCAGGAAGGCACGCGGGAGAAATGCATCCAACAGGCGTTGCAGGAAGCCATCGCCGAAAAAGGCATCAAGGCCAAAAACGTCAACGTCTGCGCGCCGGGCTTTCACGTCTTCTCCAAATTTGTCAAGCTGCCGCCGGTGGACGCCGGCAAGGTCGGCCAGATCATCCAATACGAGGCGCAGCAGAACGTGCCCTTCCCACTGTCCGAAGTCGTGTGGGACTACCAGATTCTCGGATCCGCCGCAAGCGGCGAACTGGAAGTGCTGCTGGTCGCCATCAAGTCCGAAATCGTCGAGGGTCTTTTCCGCGTTGCCGATCAGGCGAAGCTGAAGCTTCAGTTATGCGACGCCTCGCCCGCTGCGTTGTGCAACGCCTTCAAATATAATTACGCCGATTTGGAAGATTGCACCATGCTGCTCGACATCGGTGCTAAGACGAGCAACCTGTTGTTCTTTGAAAAGGGAAAAGTTTTTTCGCGCAGCATCAACCTTGGGGCCAACGCCATCACGCAGGATTTTGCGAACGAGGCGAAATTGAAATTTAACGAGGCGGAGAAAATTAAAATCGCTGAAGGTTTTGTCAGTCTGGGCGGCGCGTATGAGGAGCCGGACAATCCGCACCAGGCGGCTATCTCCAAAATTGCCCGCCAGTTCATGACCAAACTGCACATTCAGGTCAACCAGACCCTGCAGTTTTACCGTGGTCAGCAAGGCGGCTCCGCGCCGCAGCGGCTGTTCCTGTCCGGCGGCGCATCCATCATGCCTTACACGGCGCAGTTTTTTGCCGAAAAGCTGAACGTGCCGGTGGAGTATTTCAACCCGTTCCGCAACGTGCAGATTTCCCCGGCGGTGAATTTGGAGGAACTGTCGCGCGTGGCGCATTCGCTGGGCGAAGTCGTCGGCCTGGGTCTACGCAACCTGGCCACCTGCCCGGTGGAAATGAATTTGATGCCGGAGAGCACGCTCCGCTGGCAGTCGTTCAACGAGAAAAAACCCTATCTGGTCGCCACCGTCATCAGTCTGGTGCTGGTGACGTTCACCGTCGGATTTTTGTTCCAAAAACTCGCGGTTAATAAACAAAAGGAAGTGGATCGGTTGCAGCCGGAGGTCGCCACGCAGCAATCGAAAGCGGACCGGTTCACGCAAGCCTACAAGAATCTGCAAAAGGTGCGGAAGGATTCTGACCAGATCACCACTTGGATGCAGCAGCGTTATTACTGGGGGGATTTTCTGGCCGAGATGCGCCGCTCGCTTATCCGCTCCGAGGATGTGGTCAAGAAAAAGCTCACCACCCAAAAGCCGGGCGTGGAGGCCGGGATTTGGATTGAACAGATGACTGCCGATGCGGGGATGGGCTCAGTCTCAGCTGCCAGCCCGAATCCCGCCATGCCGATGCCCGGTGGATACCGTAATTCACTGATGCCGATGCCCGTGCCAGAAGCCGCTGCGCCACCACCGCCCGAACAGGCTGGTCAAACTACCGTCACCACCAATACCATCACCATGGTCTGTCGGGCGGTCAGCCTGACGAGTGTGGATTCCTCCGCCAATACCTCGATTGCCTACGCGGTGGAAAATGAAATCAAGAACTCGCCGCTGGTGGATCCCCAGGCGACGCAGCTTTCCCCGAACATTTCAGCGGATGACGCCAACGGCACCTTCACGTTCACGGTGAACGTGGCATTGCGCAACCCGCTGAGTTTTTAATATGGGCTGGATCAAACGCAATTTATTCATCGTGGTAGGCGGCGTCGTGGCCCTGGCGCTGCTGGGCGGGGCCGGTTTCTTCATCTTCGAAGGTTGGACGAGCAATTCCACCGCCTCGGACAAGTTGAAGGAAATCTACGACAAGCTTGGCCAGCTCGCGCAGCAAAAACCGTCGCCGGGCAACGAGAAAATCAACAACACGCTCATTGCCAAGGATCAGGAAAAGGAACTGGCCGCCTGGATTCAATCCACGCGCGGATTTTTCCTGCCGGTGACGTCCGTTCCGGCCGGCGGTGCCGTCACCAGCGAAGCCTACGCCGCCGCGCTGCGCCGGACGATTGATTTATTGCAGCATGAAGCCGACAGCGCCAGCGTGACCCTGCCGCCGAAATATGATTTTTCGTTTTCCGCGCAACGGCCGTTGGTGAAGTTCGCCGCCGGCAGCCTCGATCCGCTGGCCACCCAACTCGGCGAGGTTAAGACGATTTCTGAAATTTTGTTTGCCGCGCGGATCAATGCGCTGGTTGGCATCCAGCGGGTTCGCGTTTCGGAGGACGACGTCAACGGGCCGCAGTCGGATTATCTGGATGAGCGTCCGGTGACCAACACCTTGGCCGTGCTCACCCCGTATGTAATCACCTTTCGGAGCTTTACGCCGGAGTTGGCGCGCGTGATCAGCGGGTTTGCGACTTCCTCCAATGCTTTCATTGTCAAATCCATCAATGTCCAGCCGGCCAATGGCGCGAGTGCGTCCGCAGATGCGGGGGCCGCTCCGGGCGGTTATCCGGGCGGTTATCCGGCGGCGCAGCCGGGAGGAATGCCGCCAGGAATGATGGGGCGTATGAATCGCGGTGAATATTATCCGCCCCCCGCCGCCGCGCCGGTAGCCGCGCCGCAGCCGGTTCCCGGGAAGGGCGGCTTGCAAATCGTGCTCAAGGAACAGTTGCTCCAGATCACGCTGGAAGTAGAGCTGGTGAAACTATTGCCCAAGAGTTAAGATGGACTTTCTCAAAAAACATTACGAAAAAATCCTGCTTGGCTTGGTGCTGACGGGATTGATTGGGGCCTTGGTGTTCATGCTCTTCTACATCGCCAGCGACAAGGAGGAGATGGATAAAAAGCGGGAAGGCCTCATCAATCCGCGCGTGACGGCCCTGACCAATCTGGATTTGACGGTGCAAAGCAATGCCGTGGCCCGGCTGCAAGCGCCCTATTCGCTGGATCTGGAAACCGGCAACAAGCTGTTCAATCCGTTGGAATGGCAGAAGACGCCGGACGGGCGGATTTTCCCGCTGAAGGCCGGCAATGAAGTGGGCGTGGGTGCCGTCGTCGTCACCAACATCACGCCGTTGTATCTAATCCTGACGCTGGACGCGATTACCACCAATGAACTGGGTGCCCGCTACACAATTGGGGTGGAGAAGCAGGCGGCCCTGACAGTGGCCAAGCGACACAAGCAGTCGCGTTACATTTCGCCGGATGAAAAAAAACCGAACGACTTTTTTTCGCTAGTGGAAGTGAAGGGCTCGCCGGAAAATCCCGCCGCCTTGGTGCTCAAGCTGGCGGATGACGGTGAAGTGGTTTCCGTTTCGCGCGACCAGCCGTTCCGCCGGGTGGAAGCCTACACCGCCGATTTCCGCTATCCGCCGGAAAAAATAGTTTTTCATGGCCGGCGGATCGGTGATAAAGTTTCGTTTAACGGCACGGATTATCTGGTTGTTGAAGTCAATCAGAACGAATTAATTCTGGCCGACCAGTCAAACCAGAAAAAAACTCCTTTGCCATTTGCGCCCTGACTGCTAAACATATACAACCGCGCCCATCCCCGAACAAATTGATTTTTTGCCATGACTAAAGCCGCCTTATTTTCCATTGGACTTGCCGCTCTGCTGGGACTGCCTGCAATTGTGAGCGCCCAAGACAGCGCCGTCAACCTGGCCGTTAACCAGGCCGTGTTGAACCAGGCCAACACCATCGTGCTGCGCAACAAGCTGGCCGATGCGCGAGTGGTCGCCCAGCGCGGCGACATCGCCGGTGCCGCCAAGCTGTATCAGGAATCGTTCACGCTCGCGCAACAAATCGGTTCCGGCATTGACGCCGAAACCGAACAGGCCAAGGCCGGGCTGGCCTTCACCCGCCTGACGCTAGCGCGCGATGCGCGCAGCCGGGGTGACTTGCGCGAGGCCGATGTGCAAATCCAGCAGGTCTTGAAAGCCGATCCGAAAAACAACACCGCCATCCTTTTCAAGCAGCAGAACGACCAGTTGCTCGCGTTGAATCAGGGCCGGATGCCAGACTTGCCCACGTTGGATCGGGTTCCGCAAATCGGCAAGGATAAAATCGAAGCCGGCACCTTGGTGCAGGATGGAAAATTGCTTTACGAAATGGGCAAATATGACGAGTCGGAAAGCAAGTTGAACGAAGCTTTAAAACAGGATCCCGATAATAAAACCGCGTATTATTATTTGAGTCTCAACAGCCAGGCCAAACTCGCCCGGGATGGTGCCCAGCACACGGTGGACACGCAAAAGCGCATGGAACATGTGGAGAAACAGTGGATTCTGCCCACGCCCAAAGTGAACCTGCCGGTGCCCAATTCGTATGCCACCAACAATTTGATTTACACCGGTCCCGGCCGCCAGATCATCATGGCCAAGCTGGATCGCATCCACCTCGACAATATTGCCTACGACGGCCTGCCGTTGGGCGAGGTGTTGCGCAACTTGTCCGAGCAGGCGAAACTGCGGGATCCGGAACGCAAAGGCATTAACTTCATAATCAATCCGAACGCTGACCAGTCCGGCCAGCCGGTGGCGGCCCGGGTCAATACCGGTTTTGGCGGTGCCGGCGGATTTGGGGGAGCTCCTGGATTTGGCGCGGCGGCTCCCGCAGTTGATCCAGCCACGGGTTTGCAGGCGGCTCCGGGGGCACCGGAAGCGGGGGCAACAACCGAAGCGCTGGACATCAGCACGATCCAAGTCAAACTCAACCTGACGGACGTCCGGTTGGCGGATGTGCTGGAAGCCATTTGTTTGGTGGCGGATCATCCCATCAAATATTCCGTCCAGGATTTTGCCGTGGTGTTTCAAGCGAAGGGGGCCGAAAATCCCGTTCTGCTCACGCGCACGTTCAAGGTGGATCCCAACACATTTTATTCCGGTCTTGAAAGTGTCGGCGCCCAAAGTTTTGGATCTTCCCAAAGCAGCGGCGGTGGCGGCGGTGGTGGTGGAAGCCGGGGCGGTGGCGGTGGCGGCGGCGGCAGCAGTCAAAACAATGGCGCAGTGGTTGGCGTGGTCAATGCCTTTTCCGGTTCCGGTGGATTGCGCAACACTGGCACAGGTGGCGGTGGTGGCGGCGGTGGCAGCGGCACTGGGGCGATCAATCCTCTTGCGGCTGGCGGCGGTGGCGGCGGTGGTGGCAATGTAGCCGGCGGTGGCGGTTTGCAATACATCACTCAAGTTACGATGGCTTCCACGGTCAGTGCGGCTGCGCGCCAGTTTTTCACCACGCTGGGAGTGAATTTGGAAGCGCCGCCCGGAAAGTCGGTCTTCTTTAACGACCGCTCCGGTCTGCTGCTGGTGCGAGCCACGGAACAGGACTTGGACACTATTGAACGGGCCATTCAAATGTTGAATCAGGTGGCTCCTCAGGTTCACATTAAGTCGCGCTTTATCGAGGTGCAGCAGACGGACAGCAAAGCGCTCGGTCTGGACTGGATGTTAGGACAATTCAACATGGGCAACAACGTGGTGGGCACCGGCGGCACCGCGCCTTCGGCAACGGTGACCCCCTCGTCATCAAATCCCAGCGGCGTGTTTCCGGGGCTTTTAACTCCGACGGCACCCAATGCGGCGACCGATCAACTGCTGACCAGCGGGCTGCGCAACAGTGCGCCAACGCTGGCAACCTTTACCGGCATTATGACCGATCCCAATTTCCGCGTGGTGCTGCACGCGCTTGAGCAGCGTGGAGGCTTTGAAAATCTGGCCGAGCCGGAGATTACGACCACCAGCGGTCGCCAGACCCAGATGCGGGCTACCCAGGTCATCACCATCATCGTGGACATGAACTTCCAGCAGGGAACCGCCGCCAGCATCGGCAACGGCGGTGCCGGCGTCGGACAATAATTTCAACTTGACAAGCAAATGAAAAAATTACCAGTCATTCAATCAACGAAGCTGGCGCTGGCACTGATGCTCACGGGCAGCCTGTTGGCCACGCCCATTGCCCGCGCCCAGACCGTCAATAATCAGGCTGGCGTTTCGGCGATCACGCCCATTACGCAGCAAGTGGAAACCGGCCCCATTCTGGACGTGGTGCCTTATGTTTTGTCCGACGGCTACACCATCAACATGTCGCTCATCCCCTCGCTCACGGATTTCAACGGCTATGACACGCCGCCGGTCATTCCCGCCGTGACCGGCAATTTGAACGTAGTGCAACTGCCCACGATTCTGCCTGATTTTACCGTCCGGCAGTTGGTCACCACCGTGAATGTGTGGGATAACCAGACGGTGGTAATGGGCGGCTTGATTTCATCGCAGGTGACCAACACCAAGGACAAGGTGCCGATGCTCGGCGACCTGCCGCTGTTTGGCCGCCTGTTCCAGAGTCAAAGCAAAAGTTCCGTCAAAAAGAACCTGATGATTTTCGTCACGGCGACCATCGTGGATCCGGCGGGCAACCGCGTGCATTCGGACGATGAACTGCCGTTTGCCTCCAGCACGATTCCGCCGCAGCCGCCCGGAGCCGGGCAGACTACTGAAACGGCGCAGAAAGTCCGGATGCCCGGTCAGAATCAGTGAGCCGGCTGCTGATAGTTGACGGCCACGCCTACGCCTACCGGGCATTTCATGCGATCCGCGAACTGCGCGGTCCCGAAGGCCGGCCAACGAATGCCATTTACGGATTCGTCAAGATGTTTGAAAAAATGCGTTCGGCTTTGGGGCCGTCGCATGTGACCGTGGTCTGGGATGGGGGCTTGAGCGCCGGCCGGATGGCGGTGTTGCCGGAATACAAGGCGCAACGGCCGGAAATGCCGGTCGATTTACGGCCGCAATTGAACGAGATCGTCCGGTATCTGGCCGCCGTGCGGGTGGCGAGCGTCTGTCAGCCGGGTGTCGAGGCGGATGATTATATCGCCTGTCTGGCGCGGCAGGCGGCCGCAGCCGGTTGGAACGTGGTCATCGCCAGTTCCGACAAGGATTTTATGCAGTTGGTGTCGCCGCAGATCGGATTGTTGAATCCGAATGACAAGAGCGGGGCTGTCTGGACGCGGGAACAGGTTTGCGCCAAAACCGGCGTGGAACCCGAGCAGGTAGCCGACTGGCTGGCCCTCATGGGTGATGCGGTGGACAATATCGCCGGCGTCCCCGGAGTCGGGCCGAAGACCGCCGCCGGGCTGTTGCAGCAGTTTGGTTCCGTGGCCGCGTTGTTGGAGCGGCTGGCGGAAGTGAAGTCCGAAAAATTGCGGCTCGCTCTGGCCGGCAGCGCCGAAGTGGTGCGCCGAAACCTGATGCTGGTGCGGTTGCACGATGTGCCTTGTGAGTTGGTGCCGGCGCAGTTGGCCACCGGGCCGGCCGACCACGGACAGTTGCGCGGCTTGTTTCGTGACTGGGGATTCAAGGGCATGAGCGAAGGGCTGGCTGCGGTGGCGGATTTGAAACAGGCAGAGTTGATTTGAAAATGAATTTGCGAAGCAGAATTACAACGGCCGGCGCGAAACAAAACGCGCCGGCGATGGCAGGATTTTTTCGACAAATCCGGCCGGATGGTTTATTTTCCCTACGTCCAATGAAGTCATCGCTGATCCGTATTCAAAATCTTGTCGCCGGTCTTTGGCTGATGCTCGTCATGGCGCCGGCGGCTTTCGGCCAGACCAATTCCTACACCACCAACGGGATTGAATATGCCGTCGTCGGCGCGCTGCCCGGCGACCAGGTTTTTCCCGACGTGGCGATCACGACCGCCGGGGGATTTGCCGTGTGGCAGGACAACGCCACCGATGGCGACAGCTGGGGCATCAGCGCCCGGCGGCTGGACTCGACGCTTTCCGGCACCTTGAGCACGTTCCGCGTGAACTCCATCGGCGCGGGCAGTCAGGAAAACGCGCGCGTGGCCCTACTCAAAAACGGCGGCGCGGTATTCGTCTGGCAGGGCGGACAGCCTGGCTTCCAGAAAATCTATTCCCGCTTTCTCACCCCCACCAATACGTTCTACTCCGCCAGCGACACGCTGGTGAATACCTTCACCAACTATTTCCAGATCAATCCGGCGGTGACGGTGTTGAACAACAGCAATGTCGTCGTCGTG
>Ga0316217_10000878_pt1 | contig 40984 bp, 32 predicted proteins | sample 1anoAmetaG_FD_203633 | JGI IMG/M metagenome (GOLD analysis project Ga0316217, IMG submission 203633) | Freshwater microbial communities from Trout Bog Lake, Wisconsin, USA - 1anoA | ecosystem: Environmental > Aquatic > Freshwater > Lake > Hypolimnion/Profundal zone | place: USA: Wisconsin...
GCGGAAGGGCTATTTTTTACTTGGTGGGCATAGTTGGGATCGAACCAACGACCTGCCGATTAAGAGTCGGCTGCTCTACCAGCTAAGCTATATGCCCAATGAATAAACCCAAACTAATGTTCAAGGCCTGAATTTGTGGTCTTTTTTTATAGCAGAGCATCGTTATAATGTCAACAACCCTGTTTCCTTGAGGAAGATTTCGTACGCTTCGAGCAGGCGATTAAGTGACTCTTCCATCCCTGTCTGGTTATCGGCTGTTACCGCCATTTCTATTTCAAACGCCTTCTGCCGGACCTGTTCGGCCCCGATATTTGCCGCCAAACCCTTAATGGTGTGGGCGGCGGCTCGTATTGTGTCCGCGCTGCCGGAAGCCAGCTCGCTCTTCAGTTTGTCCACATAACCGGGCATACTGGCTTTGAATTTGAGCAAAAAGGTAGCGACCAGTTCTTCTCCACCCAAGCGATTTACCAATCCGGCGTGGTCAAACACCGGTATGGAACCAGATACGGCCTGTGGCTCGTGACTTGTCTCTATTTCATAAGATGTGCCGGCATGAGTATCCGGTCCTCCTTGAAGCGGTGAGCCGCCAAAACGTGCCGGAATCACCAGAATCTGCTCCAACGCCTCAAGGATCTTTTCAGTCTTGACCGGTTTGCTGACATAGCCGTCCATCCCGGCAGCCAGACAAAGGTCGCGATCACCCGCCAGCGCATAGGCGGTCATGGCGATAATCGGCATGCGCCGCCCACCGGATGCGGCTTCACGTGCACGGATGGCCGCAGTAGTTTGCAGACCGTCCATTTCTGGCATCTGTACATCCATAAAGACAGCATCGAACATTCGTATTGCCAATAAGTCCAACGCTTCTTGCCCGCTACCCACACAGATGACGTCATGCCCCATCCGCTGCAAAACAGTCCCGGCGACTAAACGGTTCACTTCCACATCATCTACAACCAACAGGGCCAGCCTCGCTCGTTCTTCGCGGAGTTGGTGCCGTGTCACCGGCCAGCGTTCACCGCTCACTTCGGATTCAAGAGCAAGAACACGGCGCAGAAGTTCGTGAAATTCGTCACTGATTACAGGCTTGACCAGATAACCATCGACACCCAGTTCGCGGCAACGCTCGCCGTCGCCGCGAGTCCCGGCACTGGGCATGAGGATACGCCGAACATCATCAAAACCACCCTGTGACTTGAGGGATTCCATCAAAGACCAGCCATCGCCTCCGGGCATGCGAAGGTCAACCAATAAAACTAATGGCAGGCGTTTTTCATCCCTTGCCGACAAAAGCTTTGCGAGGGCGACTTCGGCACAGTCCGCTTCCGTGACGGCGAAACCGAGCCCGGAGAGAAGGTAGCCCAAGTAGAGGCGGTTAGTCTGGTTATCATCCACGACCATGGCTGTCGAACCGCTGAAAGATGATTGGCGGGCCTTTGAAATGTGGTCCTGCTCGCGTTCTTGCAGCGTTGCAGTGAAATAAAAAGTGCTGCCGCTACCTGGAGTGCTTTCTACCCAGATCCGGCCCCCCATCAATTCCGCCAGCCTCCGGCTGATGGTCAGCCCCAACCCGGTGCCGCCATAGGTCTTGCTGGTTGAGGCATCAGCCTGGGTGAAAGATTCAAATATCCGGGCGAGCTTGTCTTCTGCAATCCCGATGCCTTGGTCACGTACCGAGAAACGGAGAGAAAGCGCATTATCCGTTCGGGATTCGAGGCTCACATGCACCTGAATTTCACCGGTGGAGCTGAATTTCACCGCATTATTCAGCAGATTCAGCAGGATCTGACGCAAGCGGCCTGGGTCGCCTTCCAACGGATCAGGTACGTCGGGCTCGACTTGCAGGGTCAGTTCCAGTCCCTTTTCAGCCGCTTTGCTGAACAGCGCCCGCAGGGTTGTGCCAACGAAGGGACGCAGCATGAAGGGAGCCTTGTCAAGCTCCATCTTGTCTACCTCGATCTTGGAGTAATCGAGGATATTGTTGATAATCCCCATCAGATGATCGGCCGAGGTGCGAATGGCGGCAATGAACTGTTGTTGTTCATCGTTTAGGGGCGTATCGGCCAAAAGATCCGAAATTCCGATAACACCGTTCATGGGAGTACGTATTTCGTGGCTCATGTTGGCCAGAAACTCACTCTTGGCCCGGTTTGCCGACTCGGCCTGCTCCTTGGCCTGGCGCATCTCTGTCTCAGCCTGTTTCCTTTCGGTGATGTCAACTTTGATGGCTATCAGGCTGCCGATCTGGCCCTGGTCATTGAGGACTGGTGATACGGTCGCCTGTTCCCAGAAAAGATCGCCATTCTTCTTGCGGTTCAGAAACTCCCCGGACCACTGCCTGCCGTTAAGGACAGACACCCAAAGCTCCCGAAACTTTTCGGACGAATTGGTGTCTGCATTCAGAAATTTAGGGTTTTTTCCAATAACCTCCTCGAGCGTATAGCCGGTTGTGGCGCAAAAGTGGGGATTGACATATTCAATGTCACCCTGCGGCGTGGTAATGACAATCGAGTTGGCACTTTGCTCGACTGCTGCCGTCAATTTGCGGATGCGGCTGTTCTTCTCGTCCAGCAGCAACTGCTGTTGTTCAAGAACGATCCGGTCACGGTTCTGGATCTCCTGCAACATCTCATTGAAGCCCGCGATCAGGACGCCGATCTCGTCATCAGATTGGCTGACCGCCCGCAAGGCGTAGTTTTTATCGCACGACACCTGCTTCATTACGTTCGACAGCGAGATGATCGGATCGGAGATGATCCTCTGGAAACGCGTGGCCAGCACCCAGGCGAAAAGGAACGTCGCAAGAGCCACACAGGACATGAGCAGGGCAAGAAATTGCAACTCGCGGTAAAGTTGATACATGTCGGTCTGAATGATCACGGTCCCGATCTGCTGTTTATCCAGCAAGATCGGTTCTGATGCCAGAGGACGCATCTCCAGGAGATGGAAACCTGCGGATGCCCTCTGAAGCGAAGCAAAAAGAGTCCTGGAATCGGCTGAATGTTGAAAAAGTGCGCTGAATTCGCTGCGCAACCGGTTGCTTTTCGCATCTTTTGCCACATAGTTGGCAAAGAGGTTGTTATCCGCGGTAAAGATCGCTACTGCAACAATACGGGGATTGGCTTTTAATCCGGACAGGATTTCATCGGCAGCGGCACGATCGTTGAACGCAAGTGCTGCTGCGGTATTTCTGGCAAGAATGGATGCCTGAACCTTGATTTCCTCACGGGCATTCTGGCGGTAACGATAAACCTGGTTGAGCAGGAAGGTTGCAGAGGTGACCATGATGCCTATTAAACTCAACAGCAGAAAGAATACCATCAGTTTACGTTTAATCGAGTAGCTTTGGAAAGCTGCTGAGACCCGATGCTTCATCGGACCCTCCTTGCTAGTTTGAGCAGGTAAGAGCTAAGTTGGAGGTGCTGTTTCTGGACCGTCTCCTGGTTTATTTCAAAGCGGACATTGCTACCATCCTCGTAAAACCCGATCATGCCTCCGGACGAGGCAAAGTGTTCCATATCGCTTACCGTCAGGATGCTGAGGTGATTTGCCTGCTGCAGATAGCTTGACATGTGTGCGTGTTCCGATTGGGGAATAAATAGTAACTGGCAGCCTGCGACATCATCGGCACGGCCGACCTGCCTTATGGATATCGTTCGGCTTTTTACCGGTTTGCTCTGCATTTTTTGAATGGGTTCGATGATCGGGCTTTTACCGGCGACACAGAAGGTGATTCGATTGTCGCTGCCAAATGAACCCGCTGGCCAATCGACTAATTTGGCAAAATTCAGGAGCATGGCGGCCTTGACCTGATACTCGCCTTCTCCGGCAACGGAGCTTGAGGAGCACAGTAGGATCACAAGCAGTGCTATGAGCAGAGCAAATTTCATAATGCTCGCTCAGAACCTGTAGGTCAGCTTGAAGCGGAAGTTGATGCCGTCCTGGCGGATGACCGAAAGAGGAGGCAAAATCGGTTGCTGCCCCTGGTCGGGGCCGGCGACATCCTGGGCGCGAACGTCGAAGAGATTGTAGACACTGGCGGAAGCGTCAAGCCCGGCCAAGCCGAGGTTCCGGGCCAGGATGGTGAGATTGACGGTGACCGGGTCATTGGTGGTGGTGCCGCCCAGGGTCAAGCGCGGCCCGGTATATTGCAGTTCGGGCGACACAAAGAGTTTTTGCCGGTAGACGGGGAAACTGATCCCCGCCTTGACCAGATGCTGCGGCGAATTGGTGAGCAGGGCGCCGGTGCTGACGTTGGTCGCCCGTTGCCAGTCATAGCTCAGGCGGCTTTTGACGCCGTTTTTCCAGGAGCCCTCCAGGCTGAGCGAGGCCCCGAACGCCTGGGCGCTGTCTATATTCTCATAAATAAGCAAGTTGGAGCTATTGGTGGTCTGGCTGATCAGGTCGTTGACCCGGTAGTAGAAGACCGAAACCGAGGAGCGGTAGTTTTCGCAAAAATACTGTTCCCAGACGGCATCGACGGTCCGAATCTTTTCCGGCTTGAGACCGGGGTTGGCGACCGAGGTAGCTCCGCCGTCCTGGAAATAGAGCTCGTAGGCATTGGGGGCGCGGAAGGCCTCTCCATAGAGCAGTTTGAGGGCGGTGGTTACGGTCGGTGTATAAACGATCGTTGCGCGCGGGTCGAGCACCTTGAAATTGTAGAAGTCGTCGTAGCGGAGCCCGACATTAATGCGCAGCGGTTCGATTATATGGTATTCGTCCTGGAGGAAAAGCCCCCAGTTAACCGAATGTTGATGGTCGTCGAGGATGATCTGCGCCGGGTTGACGTTGGCGTTCCACTGGTTCTGCGCCAGATAGTCCCTATATTCGCCGCCGAAGGTGAGGTTGTGGTCGGTAAACGCGCTCAGGGTGACAGCCGTTTCCGCCCCCCACCAATTACCCAGGGCGGAATCGAGGTTGGTGGTGCTTGGCAGCGGCATGCCGGTTTTGAGGTTATTGCCGTTGTCGTCGATGTACTGGCCGTTGTAGCCATAGTGGTCGTAATAGACCCGTGCCGCCATCTCCAGGGTGTCGCTGAGTCTTTTATGGTAGTTAAGGTCCAAATAGCCGCGCGCGTCGGTGGTATAGGTATTGGGGTTGTTGAAGACCGTGCCGTAGGCGCCGGTCGGTATCCCCTTGGTGCGCGTGCCGAAGAGCCCGGTCAGGGAGAAATCACCGAGATTGACCCGGGCAAAGGCGCTCTTGCTGCCGTCGTAGTCGCTATCATAGCTTTGGCCCCCGCTTGGCGAGGCGGCAAATTCCGGGAAGAACAGGGGGCTCTGGCCGGCGCTGTTATAGATGGTACCGGAAAGCAGCAGGTCACCGGCAGCACCGAACGTGGTTGTGTAACTTACCCGACCGGCTTCGGTGCCGAAGCTCGCCACACTCGCCGCAAGCTCGCGTCCCACGTCGGCCGACTTGCGGGTGATGACATTTATGACCCCGAAAAAGGCGTTGCTGCCGTAAAGTGAGGAGCCTGGCCCTCGCATGAACTCTATGTGATCGATCAGGTCTATATCCAGCGGAAACTCGGTGCCGATTGCGGCAGTATCGTAGATGTTGTCGTTCAGGCGATGGCCGTCGATTTGCAGCAGAATCCGGCTGTTGAAGTCACCGGGGCGGCTGAATCCACCTACACCCAGATAGCTGTAGTTGCGGTCATAGGTCACGTACAGGCCTGGAACCGAACTAAGTACATCGGCAAGTGTCCGGTAACCGTATTTAAGTATCTCGTCTCTTGTGATTACGGTCATGGAAGCAGGAGCCTCCGTTACCCGCTGGGAAAAAAGTGAGGCGGTGACAACTCTTTCCACTTTGACTTGCATAAGCTCTTCGAGGGAAAGATCGTTCAAATCATCACCCATTGCGCGCGGCTGGTCTTCGCACCGGGCATCGCTGCAACAGATCGCGCCGACGCCTAGCTGACAAACCACCGCAAAGTAGATGATAAAGCTTTTTGTGAGCCGGTTCATGCATCTCCTTCTTAAATTACGGCTCAATTCGGGTTCATGCATTCCAGGAAAGAATCGCTGCATAGGTTTTAGAGAGCGGGTCGTCATCAACCGCCAAAATCTTTACGTCATCAGAGATGAGAAGCCTTTTCTGAACCGTGTTCCCCACAAACCTTAGAAATTCCAGGTGACCTTACCATAAACCTCACGTCCAACGCCTGAAGGGATAATCTGCAGAAATTCCGGACGGTATTCCTGCTGCCGTTGATGGAGCAGATTCCTGCCTACCAGCGAAACCTCCAATCTTTTCACCGGACGCCATCCAAGTCGTGCATCAAGGGTGAGATAACCGGCCACATTGTTTGACAGGTAGTCCTTGCATTGATCGACATAACGTCCCCACAGGTCAAATTCCAGGTTTTCGGTTATGTTCAATTGAGAACGCAGTGACGCCTGGTGGGCCGGGGGCGTATCTCCGGCACTGGCAGACGTGGTTATATAAGAATATGCCAGCGCCAGTCGCCAGGGGTTGAAAACCCGCCAATCGGCAGCCAACTCGCCTCCAAAGGTTTCTCCCTTGAGATTATTTTGAAGAAGATTCAGTATGAACGGCTGGGAGGCAGTAGGAAATTCAGTATTATAACCCACCAGTCGATTGTACTTGTTATAAAATCCCGCCATATCAATCGAGAGTTTCTCTCTTGGTTGCACACGAACACCGGCCTCATAGGCCATAACTTCTTCGGCCAGAAGATTTCCCGGCCCCTGTATGATATTGGGCATGGGGACTGTTTGAACGCCTCCCGGTGTCTGAATGGGAATCGGCACTATGGATTGCTCCAGCCGAACATCCGACTCGCCGTGAGAAGGAGTGTGCACAGCCCGGGAAACAGAAGACCAAAAAGTAATCTTTTCATTAGGTGTCCAGAGTATTCGCGCGCTGGGCTGAACCTCGAAACCGGTGTAGTCGTTGTGCTCGAACTTGGAGCCGATGATCAGGTGTACTTTTTCCTGAACAACGGTTATGTCGTCCTGGATGAAAGCACTGTAGAGGTTATCTCCCCTATTTTCAGGATTCAAGGTGAGATACTGGGTAGCAGTGTTATCGTCCTCCGTATAGCGATAACCGCCTCCCCAGACAATATCATGAATCTTGCCCACCTGAAAACGGTGAAGGAGATCGGCATCGAAGGTGTTGCATTGTTCGTTCAGGAATCCCGGTATGTCACGAAGGGTCCTGTCGTAGTATAGTTGCAAGGATACTTCGGAGTCGTCTGCAAGCGAATGCGTCCATCTGGAGAGGATGTTGCCGCCACCAACCTTGGTGTCGTTGGTGCTGTTGCTGGAAAAAGATGGCGAATTCAGGTCAGGAACATTGAAAGTCTCCCGCTCGGTGCCGCCGTAGATATCTCCCTGAAGCGTAAACGAATCCGCCCCTGATTTGCCGTCAAGCCTGAAACCTCCCCGGGCCTGATCCCAACCGTCGTCGGCCGCTAGATTGCTTTCTGTCTTCAGTTCGGAACGATTGAAGTATTTCCCATAGGCGCGAACCGAACCCCACTCGCCAAGAGCGGTGCCGTAACGTACGCCTACCGTGCCTCGATCATAGTTTCCCGCCTCTCCGACCACTAGTCCCCCGGTTGTATCGGATGCGTTCTTGGTGATGATATTGATGACCCCGTTTACTGCATTTGCCCCCCAGATGGTGGCGCCCGGGCCGCGAATGACCTCTATGCGTTCGATATCTTCCAGAAGGGTATCTTGAACATCCCAGAAAACCCCTGAAAACAGAGGAGAATAGACACAGCGCCCGTCTATGAGCACCAGGAGCTTCCTGGCGAAAAGACCATTGAAGCCACGGGCGGTAACGGCCCAACTGCTTGAATTGATCTTGGCGACAGTTATCCCCGGTACCATGCGAAGAGCGTCGGGTATGCTCGTGACCCCCGAACGCCTGATATCGTCCTGAGTGATGACAAAGACAGCAGCAGCTGTATTTGCCAGGGACTGTGATTTTCGGGATGCGGATGTAACCTCCAAAGACATAAGATCTTCAAGGGTGAGATTTGCCACCCCCGGCTCTTGAACCTCTTCGGCTGCCTGCAATGGAACCGGAAGTATTGTCAGCAAAAAGGTGGAAACGACAGCAAGCGCTAGCGCCCCGATGCTGTTTTCGAGTCGTTCGATCAAATAAGTCTTTTTGTTTTTTTCATTCATATTAGTTCTCCGAAATCGAGATCATGTCGGGCAGGCAGCCGAATTTCAGTTTTCATATATCTTCTTTGCCAGTTTCAACATTTGAGAACTGAGAGAGAGGCGTGCCTTGCGCACCGCGGCACGATTTACCTCGTATCCGATTCTGTTTTGTAACGAGATCATCCCGACCATGCCCCCGGCTTCGCAGAATCCGCTCATATCGCTGACTGTCAGCACACTCTGATGGTGCAACTCCTTCAGAATAACCGGAAGTTGACTGCGTTCAGAGGAGGATATGAAGATCAGTCGGAAGTTCTTCGCCTCTTCCGTGGACTCGATATGCTTTACTGTGATCTTCTTCCCTCTGAATGTCAGGGCTCTCAAGGTATTTACGAATGAGTTGGATGGGACTTTTCCGAGAATGGCGATGGGGAAAACTTCCTTATCGACCTGACTTTCGTCCGGCCATTCCGCAAGCAGGGCGAAGTTCAGCACAAATCCGGCTTTGATCTGGAATTCATCCAGTTTTTCTCCTGACGACCGCTTCGGTTCAGCTACTGCAAACATAAGGAGCAATAGGATTAGCAGCGGTGCCAGGTATTTTCGCAGAAGAGGGAAAAACTTCACTGGTTGTGTCCTAAGATGTTTTCGCAGGTTTCTGGTAATTGCGCCTCTATTTGACCTTTCAAAAGGAGCTGGCGCACCTCCTTTTCCGGCAGGGGCCGGCTGAACAGGTATCCCTGGATTATCGTACAACCGCAGTCTCTCAGATAGTCCAACTGCTCGATGGTCTCCACCCCTTCGGCGATTACCTCTTTATTGAGAGAGCGCGCAAGAGCGATGATCGCGGTTACGATCGAAGCGCTCTCTATGTTATCGGTGATTTTCGAAACAAAAGCCCTATCTATTTTAAGCGTGTGAAACGGGAATCGGCTCAAGTAGTTGAGAGATGAGAAGCCTGTTCCGAAATCGTCAATGGATATTCTCACCCCTGTTTCATCAAGCATTTTCAAGGAGTCGATGACCTCTTCTGTATGTTCCATCAATACATTCTCGGTGATTTCGAGTTCCAGATCGATCCATGAAGCTTCGTTTTGTTGCCTGATAAGTTTGACGGTTTCCTTCAAATTGTTTTTGAAAAAATGATTGGCGGAAAGATTGAATGCAAGCCTTACAATGGGCACCTGCTCGTTTTTCCAGTTTTCCATTTGACGGCAGACAGTTGATATGACCCATCTGTCGATGGATACGACCATGCCGGTTTCCTCCGCAACGGGGATGAACTCGGCAGGAGGTACCCACCCCAGTTCCGGGTTGTTCCACCTGATAAGGGCTTCCAGCCCCACCACCCTATTCGTGATGCAGTCTACCTGGGGTTGGTAATGTATGGAGAACTCATCCCTCTCAAGCGCCTTGCGCAGGTGCGTTTCCAGTATCAGTCGATTAAGCGAGGTAGAGTTCATCTCATGGGTATAAAACTGATATGTACCCCGCCCCAGATCCTTGGCGCTGTACATGGCTACATCGGCATTTTTCACCAGTGTATCAAGTTCATTACCGTCATGAGGGAATACACTGATGCCGATACTGCAGAAGATGTACACTTCGTTGCCATTAAGGTCAAAGGGGGATTCCAGGGCGGCAATGACTCTCCGCGCAACCACGGCCGCATTTTCAGGAGAATCGATCAGTTCCAGCAAAATGGTGAACTCGTCCCCTCCAAGGCGGGCAATCAATGGGGGCTTCAGCTCCCTTGACATGCGGCTTAACAGGTCATAGGGTCTTATTCGCTGTTTCAAGCGGAGGGCGACCTTCTGTAAAAGCAGATCGCCTATATCATGGCCAAGAGTGTCATTGATACCTTTGAAGCGGTCAAGATCAAGGAACAAAATTGCGAGCATTTTATTATGATTGTCTGCAACCGTCAAAGCCCGTTTTAAGTGTTCCTTGAAGAGTACCCGGTTGGGAAGCCCGGTCAGACTGTCATGATATGCCAGGTAACTGATCTTTTCTTCGTTTCGCTTTCTTTCACTTATGTCCTGAATGGTTCCAGTGACGAGCATTTCCCAGGTTTCCATGTCGCTGTGGGCCTGTGCCTCAACATGAATGAAACGCTTTTCTCCTTCTTCCGCCTTTATCTGGCAATCGATGCTCAAGGGCTTTCCCTTTCTCATCAGCAGGTCAAGTCCGTCGGTAAGCAGTTGACAGTCACGGGTATGGACGGAAGCGGAGATAGAGTCTATGCCCAAAATAGCTTCTTCCGGTGAAAGCCCGAGAAGGCGTTTGCAAGATTCGGAAAACCGTACCCTATCCTCTGCCGGATACCATTCCCAACTACCCATGCGAGCCAGTTGCTGGGCCTGGTTCAGTCTGCTTTCACTGGTGCGCAAATCACGGAAGGCCTTGTTCGAGCGGAAAATATAATGCACCCGGTAAGCCAAAATCTGCCAGTTGATCGGCTTGGTGATGAAATCGGTCGCACCTGTGCGGTAAGCCTTGTGTATTGAATCGATATCGTCCAGTCCGGTCATCATGACAATGGGAACATTCTGACCTTGGGGGAGGGCACGGATCTCCTGGCAAACCTCAAAACCGTCCTTGCCGGGAAGCACAACATCAAGCAACAGCACATCCGGCCTCACATGCAGAAATGATTCCAAAGCCGCAGCACCATCCTGGCATTCGAATACCGTATGACTGGATTCCTCCAGTATCGTCCGCGTGAGCAGCCTGACGGCAGGATCGTCGTCGATCACCAAAACCCGGCAGCTTTCCAGGGTTTCTACAAATCCGTTCGTCATGGATATTCCCCAAGAGCAACAGATGCGAGCGCCTCGGAAACAACGGCATATTCATTTTCTATCCGGGAAAGCAACTCCCTGCTCTCAAAATCCTGATTGTTCTTTGCCATGGTTTCAAGCGTACAGCAGAGACCAGACAACCTGATGGCCCCCAGGTTCGCACTGCCTGACTTCAGATAATGCGCCTTTTTAAAGAGCTCTTCCATGTTGTTGTCGGCGGCCGCTTGATGGAGAGAGGAGATCACTTTGGGAGTGTCGTCAAGGTAAGTTCGGATGACGGTCCGCAATATCCGCTTATCCCCCCGGGGGTCTATTTTGCGGATGTTGTCAAGGCAGCTTTCATCCAATAATGGTTCGTTTTCAGATTTGATTTCGTCATCATGGCCTTCATATGACGGGACACGATCTTTTTCTTCTGGGATGGTCACGTCCAATGTCTCTTTTTCATTCGAATGCGCAGGTTTTTCGTCGGAGAACCAGCGGCACAGAACAGTCGACAACTGTTCCTGGGTGTACGGTTTTATCAGATAATCATCCATGCCGGCATTCATGCACGCTTCCCGGTCCAACTTGCTCGCATGGGCGGTCAGGGCTATTACAATCTGATGGCGTTGGATGCCATCTTCGGACAACAAAATATGTTCCCTTTGACGCAAAGTTCGTGTTGCCTCATACCCGTCCATTACCGGCATCTGGCAGTCCATCAGGACAACGGAAAATTGATTCGATGCCAATTGCTTCAAAGCCTCGGATCCATTCGCCGCAACGACGACTTCGCATCCGAGATAGTGGAGCATCTCCCGTCCGACCTCCTGGTTGACCGGATTGTCCTCCACCAGCAGGACGGCTTTGCCGGTGACAGCCTTGTTTACAGCTGTCGCATCTTTAGAACCTGAAAGTGCCGGCGGCGTCCTATTGGCTATTCCAGCCAGTCCGATCAGACAATTGAACAACCAGGAACTGCGAACCGGTTTTGTCAGGCAGCAATCGATTCCGGCAGCCTGGGTCTCCTCAATAGCATCCGTAATCCCGGCGGATGAGAGCATCACCATATGCATGGGGGGTATCATCGGATCCGCCTTGATGGCGTACGCAAGCTCGATACCGTTCATTACAGGCATCGTCATGTCGAAAATTGCAAACTTTATAGATTCGCCTTGCTTGGTATTGCGCAGAATCGTTAATGCCTCGAGCCCATTGGAGGCGGTAAAAACCTTCATTCCCCATGATAGAATGATCTGTTCAAGAATAGACCTACTGGTATCATTGTCATCGACCACCAGCACCCGTGCATTCCGATCAAAGACAGTCAATGTCCTCGGTTGATCGGAATGTATGACAAAACAGGCTGTAAAGCTGAAACAAGAACCGGCGCCAGGCAAGCTTTCAACGCTGATGTTGCCATCCATCAGTTCAACCAGTTGCCTGACAATTGTAAGGCCCAGTCCTGTCCCCCCATAGCGCCTGGTCGTGGAGCCGTCAACTTGAGAAAAGGCCTCGAAGATTTTTTCCTGTGCTCCCTCCGGGATGCCGATTCCCGTGTCGCGAACGCAAAAACGGGCCATTAGCCTGTCGCCGGTTCGCTCAGCAACGTTCACCGTGATGACAATTTCTCCCTGTTCGGTAAACTTGACCGCGTTACTGACCAAGTTCAACAATATCTGCCGCAAACGGGCAGGGTCACCGACAACCATCCTGGGAACGCTCTGATCGATGTTTACCAGCAGTTCAAGACCACTATCATGGGCCGAGGTGGCAAACAGTTCGGCTGCTTCACTAATCAGATCATGCAGGTCTAACGGAATATTCTCCAATTCCATTTTGCCTGACTCGATCTTCGAAAAATCTAGAATGTCGTTGATGATGGACAGCAGCGCTTCGCCGGAGTTGCGAATTGTTTCCGCAAACTGATGCTGTTTATCGCTCAGGGAGGTTCTCATCAGTAATTCCGCCATGCCGAGCACGCCATTCATCGGAGTACGAATTTCATGGCTCATGTTGGCAAGGAATTCCGATTTGGCCCGGTTTGCGATTTCTGCCGCATTCTTTGCCACCACCAGGTCATCGACCATCTGATGCAATTCTCGAGTGCGCTGGCCAACGGTTGCTTCAAGGCTGTCCCGGTGCAGGACGAGTTCCCTTGCCTGTGCCTCGATATGACCGAGCATGTCGTTAAACCCGTCGATCATATTGCCTATTTCGTCATTATTTTCGTTAACGGCCCGTATGGAGTAGTCCCGATCCTCGGAGACCCTGGACATGGTCTGATTCAGGGACAGGATCGGCCTGGTGATCAGATTTTGCAGCTTCGAGATGATCATGTATGCCGCAAAGAGGGCTGCCAGAAAGATGGCGACGGACAAGGCAACAACATTGAAAATCATGTTCCAGAGCGGGGCATTGGAACAATGGAGCACAACAAAACCGATACCATGCCCATTTGACATGATCGGGCGGACAACGTCAAAATATGACCCGATGTGCCATAAACCCGCATCGCCCATCTCTTTCAAAAGAGCCAGCCGCTGCCGGGCATTGGAAGCAACGCTCAATTTGATGAATTGCGTATCTTCTTCCGGTCCATGCTGGTTACGGTACGAGGCGAAGATCGCCCCATCGGGATCCAGTATGTAGGCTCCTTGGACATTTGGGTTTGCACTGAGAGGGGAAAGGGCGTCTTGCCCTCCCTTGGGATCTGAAAACATGAGGGACGTTGCGGCGGCATACGAGACCATGTCGGAGGTGATGCCGGTGCTCTTAAGGATATCGCGGCGGTAACGTTGCACCTGGCTTATGATCAGGACAAGCGACACCAACAGTACAACCAGACTGGTCGTGAAAATATCGACCAACATGATCTTTGTTCTTATTGGTGCGCGCCGAAAATAACTTCTCATTATTCACCGGATATTGAAGGGAAAGAGCGTGTCCGCGCCCTTAAACCGCCATCCATCTTCGAACTGAAGGATCTTGGTAAAAACTTCAAAAATGCCAAACGCATCAAGGAGATTTTGATTAGTGTTATTACAATCGGTTATTTATGGTAAAACTTTATTAACTTTTTATCACAGTAAATTTCTATTCCAAAGTAAATTAGTCGAGGGTTATGCCTAAAAAGGCAATTTATAGACCTGAAACGGCGCTATCCTTATCCAGCCGCCGCATCAAGAGAGCCAAAATCCGAACCTAATGGAGAGGAGCCAATCATTGGGAGGTTTTCGTGATCTGTTCGGAGTTGTTTTGGATATAATGGAGTAACTGGTTCCTGAGATCTCGTTAAGGCATGAGACAATAACGCTTATGAGAATTACTCGATTCGAAAAAGTACAAAGACTGGATGTTGATATAGAGGCGGCATGGACATTCTTTTCCAATCCGGCCAACCTCCCCCTCATCACGCCGCCGGATTTGAGTTTCTCTCTGACCTCGCCCCTTCCGGAACGAATGCATCCAGGGATGATAATAACCTATACTGTCACGCCATTTACAATGATCAGCGTCAGATGGGTCTCCGAAATCACCCATGTGTTATATCCTGTACTTTTTGTCGATGAGCAGCGCTTTGGTCCCTATCGTTTCTGGCACCACCAACACCATTTCAGGAAGATGGAAAATAAGCTCGAGATGCAGGATATCGTCCACTACAGCATCCCGTTCGATCCATTCAGCAGGCCTCTTGGGCGGCTTGTTGCCCGAAGGCTTGAGTATATCTTTGAATTTCGCCGGATGAAACTTGAAGAGCTTTTCAGCGGGAAGGGAACACCGGAATGCACATGGCGATAACGGACATGGGGGACACCTTGCATCCTACCTCAGACATGGTTGCTCAGCATGAGCTGCGCCGGGTGCGGAGACAGGTAGACCTGCCCCTTCAGGTAAGATTCGTCGTACTTGGCCACATAGTGCTTGATCAGCGTCAGGGGGACGATTAGGGGCACCTGTTGCTCGTGGTACTGATCGATGACTTCCTGTAATTCTTCTTTTTCTTCGGTGGAAAGCCGGCGTTTAAAGTACCCCATAAGATGTTGCAGCACGTTGGTGTTTTTCTTGATCGTAGCGTGCCGGGCCAGCCCCTTCATGAACAATTCCTCGTACTTGAGAAGCAACTCCCCGGTGGGCAGTTGCCGGCCGTGGGCCACCAGGGCACCCATGGCGCGGTAGATCTCAGGGCAGTGGGCCATCATAAGCAGCTTGTGGGCTGTGTGGAATGCCACCAAATGGCCGAGCGAGGGGTCGCTCGCCAGAAAATCCTTCCAGCGGCGATAGCAAAATACCCGTTCGATGAAGTTTTCGCGGATAATGGGATCGTTGAGGCGCCCCTCTTCCTCCAGGGGGAGCAGGGGGAAGTGACGGGCAACGGCGGCGGCAAATATACCGCTGCCGCTTTTAGCCGGAATACCAGCGTTGTATACCTTGACCCGGAACAATCCGGAACTAGGGGACCCCTTTTTGAAGATAAAGCCGCAGAGGTCCGCAGCCTCCAGTTCCGAAAGCATTTTAGTGCTGTAAGCCTGCATCAGATCTGTCAGGTCACGGCGGGAACCATGGGTCACCAGGCGGGGGTTGGCGGGGTCGCCCTCCAGGCGCATCGCCTCCCTGGGAACCGGCAGGCCGCAGCCTACTTCGGGACAGACCGGCAGGAAGCGGAAGTAGCGTCCAAGGATATCGGTGATATACCGGTCGTGCTTGTGTCCTCCGTCGTATCTTACCGGCTCACCCAGGAGGCAGGAACTGACGCCGATAGTGACGGGGGCAAGTAGGGGAGTTTCTTCTTCTGTAACCATAGCGTTATTCTTTCTCCAAAGCAGTGCGGAGCTCGTCATCGGCTATTATTGCTTGTATTCCCTGAAGCATGAATTACTCCGCCAATTTTTTCGGATCAGTTGTCCCCGAACGCCACCGCCACCATGAACCAGTCGTCGTCTGTTGCGAAACGTACGGCGATCTGATCCGGATTTTTGCTGAGCGTGATTACGTATTCCTTGCCGTATACAACCGAAGGGGTTGAAAGATGTATATCCAGGCCTCCCTTGGAGAGATGCTGCTTGAACGACCCGGCGATCATGTTGGCAATCTCCCCCAGAGCATCGTTCACGTCGTCTCCGGCTTCGGTAACATCCATGCCGAGCATGCCGCACGTGGCCCTGACAGCCAGGTCGCTGGGCATATGGAGGCTTACCAGGCCATTAAAGGTTCCAGCCATGCCGACCATCGCACTGATGCAATCCTTGAAATTGGTCACCGGATCGATCTGGATTGGCAGATGCAACAGATCTTCCAATCCGACCATGGTACCGAAAATGTCCTTCACATCGCGCATCAACTTCTGGGCCAGCAGCTCTTCGTTGATATTCAGAGATTTAATCATTCCGTTCGACAGGGTCATACGCCACCTCCTTCGTGTCTCTGATATGGACAAACTTATGATTTTCACATATATTAAGCAGGTAACATGCCAATATGAATTTAATCATTTTTTCTAGCTACTTATAAATATTTGTCTGGGTTTAAACTTAAAGAAGTGTTCCCACCAGAAACACAGTGTGCTGTTTCGGAACAGTTGTATTCAGGCACTTGATCCACATCAACTTAGTCTTTATCAGTTTCAATGATCCACACACATCTGGTATCAAATCGCAAGGAGATCATTAATGTCAGCACCTACAATTCTTGCGGTTGACGACGAGCCCACTTCCCTCTTATTGCTGGAATTGCATGTCGGCGAAATGGGATGTATTCCCGTAACCGCTTCCAGTGGTGCCGAAGCATTGGAAATCCTGGCACAAAGGCAAATCGATCTTATTATTACGGATCTCTTCATGCCCGAGATGAATGGCCTCGAATTTATCGAGCACCTGCAGAAGCAACATCTTGATATCCCACTCCTTGTCGTCACAGCGAACGGCAGTATCGAGAGCGCCGTGGACGCCATGCGTAAAGGTGCTTACGATTACCTGGAAAAACCCTATAACCCCGAAGATTTGCAGATCACTATCCAGAGGGCTCTTGACTATCGGCATTTGGTTCAAGAGAACCAACAGATCAAAGGACTCTTACGGGAACAGTTCACCTTCCAGAGCATCGTCACAGTAAATCCTGCCATGAAAAGGATGCTGGAATTGGCGGCAAAGGTTGCTACCGCCAAACAAACCACTGTTGCTATCTACGGTGAAAGCGGCTGCGGGAAGGAGGTCTTGGCGCGCGCCATTCATTTCGCAGGAAAGGGACTTCCCGCCGGCTTTATTGCCGTCAATTGCGCCGCCATCCCCGAGCACCTTTTGGAGAGCGAGCTGTTTGGCCATGTCCGGGGCGCCTTTACCGGTGCCGACCGTGAGCGAGACGGAAAATTCAGCCTGGCCCGAGGGGGGACGATCCTTCTCGATGAAATCGGGGACATGTCGTTGCCTCTCCAGGCCAAATTGCTCAGGGTCCTCCAGGAGCGCATCTTTGAAAAAGTCGGCGGTAACACTCCCATACCCACTGATTGCCGAATTATTGTGGCAACCAACCGTAATCTCCCTGAACTGGTGGCTGCCGGCCGTTTTCGTGAAGACCTCTACCATCGGATCAATGTTTTCCCCATCTCAATCCCTCCTCTAAGGGATCGTAAGGACGATATACCCATTATGTGCGAACATATTCTCGATCAGCTTCGTCAGCACTTGGGCAAACCGCTACCCGGCATTTCCCGACAAGCAATGGAGTCTATACTGGAGTATCATTGGCCCGGCAACGTGCGGGAGTTGCGCAATTGCCTGGAACGGGCCGCCATCCTCACGGATAGGGAACTTATTCGAGTGTCGCATCTCGGGCTAGGGACTTCTTCCGCCAACGCAATAGCGGAAACCGTCCTTGATGCCAGCTCGTATACCCTGACTCTTCGCTCCGAAGACCTCTCCCTCGATGCCCTGATCGACCAGATTCTAACCATCACTGTTCAGCGCTGCAACGGCAACAAGTCCAAGGCCGCCAAATTGCTTAAGATCGGCCGCAAGGCATTCTATCGCAGCTGATATCCTTTTTTTAACCTGCCGAAGAATCATCTCGGGGATGGCGAACTGAAGACAAAAAAGGCCACCTCTCCTTAGAAAAGTGACCTTCGCGATATTCGGCATCACCTGGCAGACGCACTGCGCCCCCCTATCCCAATGCCATCATTTTGTGTGTTCCTTTCACTTTCATTTAATCCAGCCAGTTATCAATGCTATTGCACTCGTCGCTGAAATAATCATCCAGAGTATTACGCCCTGGGCCAGCGGTTTCATGCCTGTTCTAGCCAGTACTTCTCTGGTCAGACCGCAGCCGATCAGGAACAGGGTAACCACCAGACTTTGTTTCGCCATACTGTTAAGCGGGGTCCATACCTGATTATATTGCGGCAGCAACGTTTTGATTGCGGCAGCAGCGATGAACCCCATTATGAAGAGAGGAAATTTCACCTTCCCTTCCGACTTGGTGAACCAGGCGGCAATCAGAGCAGAAGGCATGATCCATAACGCACGGGTCAGCTTGACCGTTGTGCCGATTGTGAGGGCCAACCCGCCGTAAGCTGCTGCCGCGCCAACAACGCTGCTGGTATCGTGGATGGCCAGGGCAGACCATAATCCGAATTGTCGTTGCCCCATCCCCAGGATATGCCCGAGAGGAGGAAACAGGATCAAGGCAATGGAATTGAGCGTAAAAACAGTGGCCAGAGCAACGCCGGTTTCTTCCGGCTCTGCCTTGATCACCGGCGCCATGGCCGCAATGGCGCTACCGCCGCAGATGGCGGACCCAAAAGAAATCAGAGTAGATGTGCGTTTGGGTATCTTGAAAAATTTGCCCAACAGGTACCCCACAATCATGGTGAAGCTAATACTGATGGCGGTGTACAAAAAGGCATCCTTGCCGGTTTTAAGAAGTTCAGGCAAGTTCATGCCAAATCCTAGACCAACTACTGAGGCCTGTAGCAAACGTCTGCTCCAGATAGATGTGGTGGCGTTCCAGGGATTTCCGATCACTATTCCGAATGTAATGCCTGCTACCAGCGCCATGGGGGCGTTTACCTTGGGCCAGCAGCACCCCACCAATAATATCCAGAATGCAGCTTTCAATAGGTTGCCGTTTTTCACGATTGCCCCCTTTGGTTACGTAGCTGTTGACACTATAGGCAAAACCGAATATAAATAATAATGAATAATATTTATTATATATATCAATAAGAATGAACTGTGGCCATATCACTTCGGCAATTGGAAATATTTGAAAAGATCGCCACCACTGGCAGTGTCACACGAGCGGGTGAGGAACTGCTACTTACCCAGTCAGCGGTCAGCATGGCCTTGTCTCAGCTTGAACAGTTGAGCGCTAACCCTCTGTTTGAACGGACCGGAAGACGGCTCTTGCTGAATGATAGTGGGCGCTTGCTCCTTAAAGAGGCCCGCGAAATACTTCTGGCCGTCCGACGGGTTGAAATTCAGCTTCAGGGTGATCGTGACCAGGAGATGGTGGGCGAGTTGTTGGTAGGGGGGAGCACCACTGTTGGCAATTACCTGCTGCCGGCACTATTGGGAAATTTTGCCAAACGGTATCCAAAGACCAGGGTGGAGTTGCAGGTGGGCAACACACACCAGATAGCTCTTTGGCTTGAGGAGGGTGATCTTGATATCGCGTTTATTGAGGGGCCATGCCACAGCAGGGGGCTTGTTTCGTCCCATTGGCTTGATGACGAACTTGTCGTGGTAACGGGGCCTGAACACCCATGGGTAAAGGACAAGGTCGTCACACCGGCCGGACTGGCGTCGGCTCCTTGGATCATGCGTGAAAAAGGCTCCGGTACCCGCGAGATATTTGAGGACGCCATGGAGAAAGCCGGTATCAGCTATGCTATATCGCTCGAATTCGGTCACACAGAGGCCATCAAGAACGGTGTCGCTTCAGGGCTTGGGGTAAGCTGTCTTTCGCGGATAGCCGTACAACGTGAGCTTGAGTACGGCTTACTTGTGGAGTTGAAAAGCCCGCTGATGCTCAAACGTTCCCTTTCGCTGCTCAAGCGGCGTGACAGCAGCTGCTCGGCCTTGTTGGCAGCTTTTTTAGAGGTGTCTGGTGGGCGTTGGAACGCTATCTGAGTATTCAAAACGATTCCGGACATGACAGGTTTGAAACCGAGATTATTTTGTACTTATTTTTAAATTACGCGGCTCTTGCAGGTAATCGGGTCAGGCCAAGTCATGCCGGAACGGTACTTACCATGATTTCCTGCTCCGGTTGATCAGTTTGCCGGACTCGGTCAGCTTGAACCGACCCACCAGGCGCTCGAGCTCTGCGGACAGCAGGGAGAGGCGTTCCGCTGCCAACGAGGTTTTCCGGGCGCCTTCCACCGCACCTTGTGCCACCTCGGTAATGTTGTGAATATTGCTGCTTATCTCACTGGTCGTAGCAGTCTGTTCTTCTGCCGCGGTGGCAATCTGCTGTACTTGCGAATACAGGGTATTGATTTCATCTTGAATTTTCCGCAGCGCTTCGCCTGATCGGGTGGCCTCATCGGTGCCCTGTTCTACTTCGCTGACACCTTCTTCCATGGCGCTTACTGCGCTTTGTGTCTCCTTTTGGATCGCCTTGATCATAAGGGCAATCTCGCGAGTGGCCTTGGTCGTTCGTTCCGCCAAGGCCCGAACTTCATCGGCAACAACGGCAAAGCCGCGCCCCTGCTCGCCTGCACGGGCAGCTTCGATGGCTGCGTTCAGGGCCAGGAGATTGGTCTGGTCGGCAATATCCTCAATGGTACCGACGATGGCGCCGATCTCGTCGGATCTTTTTCCGAGTGACTCGACCGTCTTGGCCGACGATTGGACTCTATCAGCTATACGGTGCATGACAGAAATGGACTTTGCCACGACTTCCGCTCCATGTTCCGCAGCCTGGTTTGCCCGATCCGCACCATCCGCGGCCAACTGGCAGTTCCTGGCAATGTCCTCCGAGGTCGCCGACATCTCCCCGCTGGCGGTCGCTACGGTTATAGCCTGGATGGCTACCTTTTCAGCTCCGTCAGCCATCTGAACGGCATTGGTCTGCATCTCGGCCGACGAGCCGGAAACCTGGGCTGACGAGTCGGCAAGCGTGCCGATTATCTTGCGCAGATTGTTGACCATTTTCTCGAACGACTGCGCCAGTTGGCCGATCTCGTCTCCCGATGCGACGTGTACCACCACATCAAGATCACCCGATGCGACCTGTTCGGCATCAGCGGAAAGACGCTTCAATGGGCCGCTCATAGCACGCGAGAAGAGGACGACAAAGGTCACACCGATCAGAATAGAGGCGATAAGCAGAACGATGATCCAGATCATCGTGGATTTGGCAATGGCAAGCGCCCCATTGCTCACTTTATTTGACTGCTCGATGCTGACCTTCTGCAAGCCATCTATGGCTGCCAGTGCATTATTGAATGACTTGCTGGAGGTCCCGAGAATCACCTGTGCCTTCTCCTCACTGCTCCCTCCCTGAAGCGCCAGTCTCTTTACCTTCTGATATTCGGCGAGATAGGTTGCCCAGGCGGACTTGAAGTCGCCGTAGAGTTTTTTTTCTTCGTCGGTGGTCATGATTTTTTCGTAGGCGGCCTGTTCTCTGGCAAGTTTCTCTACTGAATCTTCGTTACGCCTGACATACTTGTCCTTGCCCCCCTGCTCAGTTATCAGGAGCATCAGCATTTCACCCCGGCGGTGGCTGCCAACAAAACCTTCCATCTGGGTGATCGAATGGATGTTTGGGATGTCGCTACCTGCTGTCTGGCCAACTATAGTAGCCAACCTGTTGTTCTGAACAATGGCAAAAACACCGATAACTGCCGTCAGTGCGATCACCACTAGAAACGTCAGGATCATTTTGTAACCGATTGATAAGTTTTGAAGCATAGAATCTCCTTTTATGCCGACTTTTCAGTCCCTAGCTATGGTTGTTCTACTATCTCGGACAAGCTTAAATCCCGTGTATACCTTTTCACCTTTTTTTTAGATTCATTCGGATCCAGCCATCTCATCATCAATATAGCAATACCGCCAGTTCTCGCGGGGCTCAAACGACCTGATCACCGGATGGCTACTGGCACGAAAATGTGCGGCGGCATGTTTGTTTTTTGAATCGTCGCAGCATCCCACGTGCCCGCAAGTTTCGCAGAGGCGCAGGTGCACCCAGGAATCGCCTGTCTTCAGGCATTCTTCGCAGCCTTTCGTTCTCGGCCGAGTTGCCTTTGTTTCTTTAAGGTGTGAACATGATCCCCCCATTTCATGACTCCTTTCCTCACTCACTTCTTCCGTGAGCGTGTTTTCTCCATGCTGCCCGCGCACCTCAACATTATTAGCTTCACTCGTTCAACACTCGATGAACAAATAAGACTGCATTCGAACCTTCTCCGACCGCCGCGGCCACACGCCTGAGATTGCCTGCCCTGGCGTCGCCGACCGCGAATACCAAAGGTATGCTCGTTTCCAGGAAGTAGGGACTTCGTGCGAGCAACCACTGCGCAGCTGTCAAATCATCTTGTGAGAGATCCGGCCCTGTCTTTACAAACCCTTTGTCGTCAAGCGCCAGACAGCCGTCAAGCCACTTTGTGTTCGGGACTGCACCGGTCATGAGGAACACGTGACGGATATTGTGGTGTTCGATCTTTCCCGATTGGATGTGACGCCAGGAAACGCGCTCGAGACGATCACCCCCTTCAAGTGCGATGATTTCCGTATGCGTTCGCAGCTCGATCGCGGGATGGTCTTCTATACGCCTGATAAGATAACGAGACATCGTTTCCGCCAGCCCGCTCGATCGGATCAAAACGTACACGCGCTTGACGGTCCGTGCCAGAAATACAGCCGCCTGACCTGCTGAATTACCGCCGCCCACCACAACGATTTCTTCTCCGCGGCACAACTGCGCTTCGATGAATGTCGCACCGTAGTACACGCCCGCGCCTTCAAACTGTGACAAATTTTCCAGATTGATCTTCCGGTATTGTGCGCCGGTTGCGATGATCACGCTACGCGCCTGTACCTGCGAACCGTCATCCATTTCAATCGTGTAGGGCTTCCGATCGCAGCGCAGCCGTGTTGCGGATTTCGAGATCAGCACCCGGGCGCCGAACTTCGACGCCTGCGTGTAGGCCCGCAACGCGAGATCCTGCCCGGAGATACCATTGGGAAAACCCAGGTAGTTCTCGATTCTCGAGCTTGTGCCCGCCTGTCCTCCAGGCGCGCTGGCTTCGAGCACCAGGACTTCAAGCCCTTCTGATGCCCCGTACACGGCTGCTGCCAGCCCCGCAGGCCCGGCGCCGACAATGGCCAGATCGCAGATCCGAGTACGGTCGATAGAATCGTTGAAGCCAAGAAAGTCAGCCAGTTGCTGGTTGTTCGGATTGCGCAGCATGCGCTGACCGTGGCAGATTACGATCGGCACTTCGTCGACCGTGACCTGAAACCGGTCCAGCAACTCCTGGACGCCCGGGTCACTATCCACATCGACGGAGGTGTAAGGCTGGCCATTGCGCGTGAGGAACTCCCGGATGCGAAGCGTTCCCGCAGAATGGCTGGAGCCGATGAGCACGAGATCCCCTATGCCTCGGGCAATCAAGTATATCCTGCGCAGAATAAAGGCCCTCATAAGGACTTCGCTCAGCTCACTGTCGGCCTGTACAAGTCCCAGCAGCTTATTGCGGTCCAACTGAATGATCTCACCAGGCTCGCTCGCACGAAGTAGTGCAAATCCACGGCGCCCGGAAAGCAGGTTTAATTCTCCGGTGAACTGTCCCGCCCGGCAGATTGCCACGACTTCCTGAACCTCGCCAGATACCCGGACTATATCTATCTGACCTGTTTTAACGACAAAAAACTTATTTGTTTCCTCGCCCGCCTCGATAAGTACCTCACCGGCTTCTACCTGGCGCATCTGGCCATGCACGGCGAACCGACCCATCTGGTCCGGGGTCAGCAGAGGAAACATCCGGTCGGGCTTTGCACCGGGAAGCGGTGCGGATTCTGTTTTAGTATCGGTCATGAGGATCGGCCTCCTGCCCTTATACTTTTCAACCTTGAATCGAGGCGCCTCCCAAGAGGCTTTTCCCTTTGTCCCGTATGCTTTTAGGGCTTCGTCCCAATTATAGCCTTTGCGGTCAGAGCGGTTATTATTCCGTACGGCAGATTTACCAGCAACAGGTAGACTGTGAACAGCGGCCCGCCCTTCTGAAGGCCGAAATAACCTGCGCCGCTCATCGGCAAGAAAATTAAAAACAACGCCATGACCGGCGCAAGGAAGTATAGAAAACCGAAGAGGTACAGCCTCGTCCAGAACATTTTTATGAAAAGGCCGAAGGGGATACCCCACAGACAGGCCCAGAAGAGCGGCCTGTATATGTCCGGCGGCTTTAAAGAGACCGGGTGCATTACTCCGAGTGTCGCGCTAAGTCCCGCCTCAAACAGGATGAGGCTGAAAATGATCACGGCCAGTCCGCCTATAACCCCTGCCGCAAAGCATATTGCTAACCGCTGTATCAGGGTCAAGCCGCTTTCCATATCGTTCAAATCTTTATCATGCATGGTTACCCCCAATCGGAATGAACCCGGGAACGTCTGTCTCCACGACGGTATCTGCGAAAGCATCGAGCTCAAAGCAGTGCTCCTCCTGCGAGGCGAGCTCCATGGCCCGATCACGCCACCCGCTCGACCCACTGAGCGCGCCAAGCAGGGGCGCCGAAGGGATCGGCAAAGTATTGAGTCTCGTGCGACACCTTTCCATCCCGGAACTCCATGATGCTCACGGTGTAAGCTCGCTTGCCCTCGTATGCAATCACATACTCGGTAACCCAGAGACTGCCCTCTCCCACGATTCGCCGGACCGCAAACCCGGATGGCCTGCCAGGGTGATGGCTACGAAGCGCTTGCAGGTTACGGCGACCCTGGATGACCTCGCCTGACTGTGGATACTCACACACAGCATCATCGTGATAGATTTCATGCTCGGCAACTTGATCACCCGCAGCGGATGCAGCCCAATGTCGATCAATTGCCATTCGAATGTTCTGCTCTTCCATCATCGGCCTCCAGTTAAGTGCTTTTCCACACCAGCATCTCTATCCAGTAAACGAATAAAAAACTCCGCGTCGGACGCTGTCTACCGACAGCTACGCAAAGGGTTCTAGTTTGGATAAGACGGTGGGGAGAAATTCCGCAACCGTTGGATGAATATGCATTGCGCGCTGTATAACCGTATACGGCGCCTTCGCATACATGACGTCCAGCAAGACGTGAATTACCTCGTCGCCTCCGGTCCCAAGAATAGCAGCACCCAGAATCTGTTTTGTTTCCGCATCAACAGTGATTTTGATGAAACCTTGTGTCTCACCTTTTTCTACGGCCCGGCTCACTCGGCTCATCGGATGCTTCGCAACGAGTGCAGGCCGCCCGGACTTCCTTATTTGAGCGTCCGTCATGCCGCATCTGCCTAGCGGCGGGTCGGTAAACAAGGCGTAGGTCTGGATTCGGTCTGACACGCGGCGATGGTCCTGGTTGAGGAGATTATCGGCGACAATCTCGTAGTCGTTGTAGGAGGTGTGCGTAAAGGCGCCGCGGCCGTTGCAGTCACCCAAGGCCCAGATGCCGGACACATTCGTTTGCAGTTGGTCATCAACGACGATGTAGCCGCGCTGGTCGGCCGCGACCCCGGCCCGGTCGAGACCCAGGTCGTGCGTGTTGGGAGTACGCCCCACTGCCAGAAGAACATGAGTGCCTGATACTTCCGGCGGACCTTCGCCGCAATCGATACCGACAGCGATACGGCTGTCGCGCTTCGCCATTGATATGCATTTCGCATTCGTCCGAATCCGTATCCCCTCAACCTCCAGGATTTCTCGCACGGCTTCGGAAACATCTTCGTCTTCACGTCCAATCAGGCGCGGCCCCGTCTCTACAACGGTAACTTCGCTCCCGAAGCGGCGGTACATCTGGGCGAATTCCAACCCGACATAACTTCCCCCCACAATGACGAGATGCTCCGGCAAAAAGTCGAGATCCATCATCGATGAATTTGTGAGAAACGGCACATCATCAATCCCCTGGATCGCGGGAACAGAGGCGCGCCCACCAACGTTGATGAAAATTTTGTCGGCTTCCAGGACTTCATTATCCACGAGGACAGTGCGGGACGACTGGAAGCAGGCATGGCCCAGGATGACCGTACAGTAGTCGAGTCCTCGCAACCATTCCTCTACCCCCCTGTTCGACCGCCCGGAAACTTCATCCTTGCGTGCCTTGACTCGTTTCATATCTACGCGCACGTCACCATTGACAGCAAAACCATATTCTGCCCCTCGCCGAGCAACATGGGCCGCGTAAGCACTGGCAATGAGTGTCTTTGTCGGAATACATCCCGTATTCACACATGTGCCACCAAACTTGTGCCGTTCAATAATGGCGACCTTCATGCCCGCAGCTGCAAACCGCGCAGCCAGAGACGGCCCTGCCTGGCCGGTTCCGATGATAATTGCATCAAAATGCCGTGACAAGAGGCACCTCCTTTAAGAAGATCTAGGTCACCTTAGGCTAGCGCGCCGATGCAGTGGCCGCCGCAACAGCTTACTCCGACGCGTCTGCCTTTCTCCGGCTGAAGCCGGTTTCAGTCCGTTTGTGCCGTCCCATTTGTAATCCTTTTTTCATTTCGGATTTTCCTTTCCTGTCCTCCGTCGCAATCTATCGAGCACCATCCATCGTAAGCACGATCTTTCCTCTCTTGTGCGGTGCACCGGCCAGCATTTCGTGCGCCTTCCGAGCTTCCTCGAGCGGCAGCGCGGTCCCCACTGCCGTGGTCAGCTTTTGGCCATCGAGCAATCTCGCGAGTGTGTCCAGCCGTGTCGCGGTCACGTCTGCCAGGAAGAACTCTGAACGAAAGCCCACACGCTGCGGCGGTGGCGAAATCACCGACACGAGAATGCCGTCAGGCTTTAAAACACGGAATGAACGATGCTGCGTCTCCCCTCCGACCGCGTCGAGCACTGCATCGACGGGGGGCACGACATCTTCGAACTTTGTAATTTTATAGTTCACAACCATCTCGGCCCCGAGTCCGCGGACATAGTCGAGATCACCGGGCCCAGCGGTAGCGAAAACTCGCAGCCCTGCTTGCTTCGCCAGTTGCACCGCATACGCTCCAACATTGCCAGCTGCTCCGTGGATTAGTACCGCCTGTCCTGCCTTCATCCGCGCGTGGTCGAACAGCATCTGATACGCCGTGACCGCCACCACGGGCACAGACGCCGCCTCGACAAAACTCAACGACCGCGGCTTTGCAGCTACCATTTGTGCCGACGCCACCGCGTATTCGGCATAAGCGCCACAGAATTGTTTGTTTGTGACGCCGAAAACCTCGTCACCCGGCTTGAACCGAATGACTCCTGTTCCCACGGAGTCGACAATTCCCGCCAAATCTGACCCGAGAATGACCGGAAGGGACAGCTGTACGACGCTCTTTCCCTCTCGAATGAGTGCATCCCATGGACCAACTCCCGCAGCGGCGACCCGTACAACCAACTCCCCTTCTTCTGGCGTCGGATGTGGTAGCTCGTCGATAACAATCGCGCTCGGCGGGCCAAAGGCATGGATTCTTGCAGCTTTCATCTATATCTCCAAGTGTTAACCGTACGTGAGGGTGGTGCTCTGTCCAACCTCGATAATATAACCGTCAGGATCGCGCATGTAGCAGCGAATCTCGCCATACTTCTCCATCGGCTCGGTGATGAACTCCGCTCCTCGACTCTTCCATAATTCATAGCACGCGTGAATATCCGCAACGCGGAAATTCATAAAGCTGTTGATGTGATTCGGGTCGGGGACGCTAAGCGTTACCGTCGGCTTATCCGGAGTCGGCCCGCCCCCGACGTTCAAAATCATCCAGATATTCGCGAGCTGAAGGTACCCAGGCGCGTTGCCGTCGCCCAGGCTCAGAATACGAGCTCCGAAGGCCTTCTCATAGTAGCGTGCGGATCGCTCGATGTCGTCAACGGTAAGAAACGTCGTGCAGGGTGCCCGGCACAATCGTCGGACCGGGCGCGGGTGCGACCAGATGATAGCGTCGGAAAGCCAGGTGAAGAGGGGCTCAAACATCCGCGATGAAGAGGGGAGTCCGTGCAGCAGGAGGATCGTCGACGCATCTTTGGGGCCAGCCTCTCTATAAAAGATGGAGAGCCCGTCTATCTGTATTGTGCGATAAAAAGTCGGCGGTTCCATGGGACGCTCCTTTCCCTGGGCTTGCGCCGGCGATTGAAGCGACGCGAGCGTCATAGAAAACATCAACACATGCGGTTGCCCGTCTGCACCGTTTTCGCATAAGTTCCGAGCGGCTCAGGCGGCGCCGGAAGCTTGATGCCAAGTCCTTTCTACCTCTGCACGGCACCGGCTGTCCGGAAGCCTTCAGGGGCTACCATTTGCCAACGTGCGCACCGCCGTCCACGTGCAGCACCTCCCCGGTCACCTGACAGGCTTCCGTCAGATACATGATCGCGTCCACAATGTCTTTTACATCGGAAATCCTCCCCATCGGTTGCAGCGTCCTGAGAAAATCCTTCGGGTCATCCTTGTGCATGGGCGTATCGACAATGCCCGGCGCGACGGCGTTCACGCGTATCCCCTGTTTTCCATATTCCATCGCCAGGCTCCGCGTGGCAGCCTCAAGGCCCCCTTTCGTGATCATCGCAACCGAAGCGTTTATTCCGGCGATCGGGTGATCCACCATCGTCGACGTGATATTGACGATGCTTCCGCCGGTCTTCTGGGCCAGCATCTGCTTGATCACGAGCTGGCTGATGAAGAGAAAGCCTTCGATGTTGATGGAAACGAGAGACCGCAGATCATCGAGCGTGTAATCCGTGAAGGGCTTCGAGAAAAATATGCCGGCGTTGTTAACGAGGGCGTCGATCGAACCGAATTTGGTTTTGGCAACTTCGGCAATCTCCACCGCCGTTGCAACTTCAGCGATGCTTCCGTCTACCAACGCAAGTTTATTCGACCCCTTGAACGCGGCTGACGTGGTGATGTTTCGCGAGTTCGCCACCACGTTGTAGCCGCGATCCAGAAAGGCCCTTACAAGGCCAGCTCCGATACCTTGGGAGCCGCCGGTCACGATAGTTGTTTTTCGCTGGCTGCTCATGTCCATTTACCTCGAAAACGTCATGTCACGAGAAAGATCCGCAGGGCAAGCAGATCAGAAATCCGAGTCCAGCACGATGCGGTAGCGGGCCTTGCCTGATTCGAGCCTGCTAAAAGCCTCGCTGATCCTACTCATGGGAAAATGCTCGGTCTGTGGTGAAATCTGGTGTCGCGCCGCGAAGTCGAGCATGGTTCCGATCGTCACCGGGGAGCCGGCGGGCGAACCGGAGACGCTACGTTGCTGCATGATGAGCGAGAACGCCCCGACCGGTATCGGTTCCAGCACGGCACCGACCACATGCAGTCGGCCGTACGGCGCCAGGGTGCCGATAATGGCGTCCCAATCCAGCTTTACGTTGACGGTGCTGATCACGAGGTCCAGGCTTCCGGCTAACTTCCCGATCGCAGCCGCGTCTTTGCTTGATACCACGTGGTGTGCCCCGAAACCCTTCGCTTCGTCGAACTTGTTCTCGCTCGACGTGAACGCAGTCACGTCGCAGCCGTACGCGGCGGCGAACTTTACGGCCATGTGCCCTAAACCTCCGATGCCGATGATGCCCACCCGGCTGGTCGGGGTGGCGTACATGTGCAGAGGCGCGAACACGGTGACCCCTCCGCACAGGAGCGGCCCGGCATCAGGGAAGTTCAACCCTTCCGGCAGCGGGATGGCCCAGGCCCAGTGGGAGCGGATGTGGGATGCAAATCCGCCGCGATGGCCGACGATGGTCATCTGCACCTCCGCGCACAGATTATGGCTTCCCGACAGGCACTGGCGACAGTGCATGCAGCTCCCCGAGTTCCAACCCACGCCGACGCGCTGGCCGACCGCGAGCCCCTTGGCATTTGGGCCGACGGCCGTGACCCGGCCGATGACCTCGTGACCAAGTATCGCGGGGTATTTGGAAAGGCCCCACTCATTATTCAGGATGGAGAGATCGGAGTGGCACAGGCCGCAATGCTCCACCGCGACCTCGACCTCCTCGGCCCCGAGTGGTCCGGGCTCAATGGTTTCGAGTACCACTGGCTGCTTTGCCGCCTTCGCTACCCATGCCTTGTAATTTTTTGTGGTATTCATTAGCGAACCTCCATTGGTTAGATAATTGGCGGGATAAACATCATAAATTTTTTATCACTGTTTGCTCTCCTGTCAATACAACCATAAATATCTAAAAGATTTCAAATCTGGGTGGGGTTAGAATTCAGGGAGCAGTTGCAGTTCCATGTTTTAAATGTACTGTTCGGGATAAAATGAGTTTTATTTTGCTCAACCTATACAATTTAGGTATCCAATAATCATCTAAACTTTTTAAGTTGCTTATTGTATTTTTAGCTGGGCAGGTCTTTTCTGCTATACAAATGAGGTTTACTTATCCGGAGCCACTCGCTCTTTGCACTGAGGTTAGGATAATGCCTTGTCAGTATAGAACGAACGAGGATTCACATCGACGTGATACCGTCTCTTTGAACAAACAAAAGGAACGGCTCTAAAGCAGGCTGGAGAGGATGTATCTGGACAAATTGGACGGCAATCTTGCCGAAGACGGGTACATCAGGATGAGCAACAAGTTGAGGTTGGAATTGTCGGATATCAGGTGCAACCTGGAAAAGCTTCAGGCAACGGATGGGGGCAGGATTCACAGCGAGACCCGCGTACTCGAACTCGCGCGAAGTGACGCCAGGCCTTATTCTGCGCAGATTCCAGAGGAAAAACGCAAATTACTTAATCTGCTGTGTTCGAACTCCACCTGGGCATGTGGTGAGCTTACGGCAAATTACAACAAACCTTTTGATATCTTTGCGGTTACAAACGAGGAGTACCAAAGAAAAAAAGCCACTTCTCCGGAGAAAAGTGACCTTTTTGAAATTTGGCGTCCCCTGGTGGACGCACTTCGAACTTTTTAGTCCAATCCAATGAATGTTTATTAGATCAAATCTCCTAACGCTCTCCAAATAATCCATAATAATTCATGCCCCGTGGCATTGAGATTAATTATTGTGCGGCGAGGGCAGCCCAGTTTCTCTGTTGACTCGGGAATTTTCTCGCAGACTTCATGAGCGCTTCTGAAGGATTTGAGTATACCTCAATTAGATGGTTGAAAGCACCTATCCAAAAATACAGAAGAGCGACTTAAAATGGATAGGAAATTATTAGATATTCAAGATAGATAGGTTGTGGCAAATGAGCCGCAAATTTCTTCAAAACCGTCCATTGAAAACATGTGAACCACAAAAATGTCAAAAAACTGAGGCGGGACACCTTAGCCTGACAAGGATTTCAGATTGACCAGGCCCCCTTTCATCTGTACCCCACCCGCACTACACCATTCGTTTACACCAAAAATTATAACTTTCATCTCAGTGGCTTAGTAAAGTCTCAACCTGACAATGATGAATAAAGAGGTAGAATTGTAAGCAGAAGCGATTCGCTATGACCGATAGCAACTTTCTCGGAATGAGTGCCCGCGACTTGAGCTGAGGAGTAAAACCCTGTGCTTTTGGTCTATGTATTATCATGACCAACAACGGCCACGGGATTTTTGCGGAGAGCAAGGCACAACTAAGTTTAATCAGGTATAGATGAGAGAACATTTATGTCTTTACGATTATTGATCGTTGATGACTCAGAGGACGACGTAACACTCCTGGTGTTTGAGTTGCGTAAAGGGGGAATTGATCCCGACTTCATGCGAGTCGAGACACCGCCTGACCTCGCGGCTGCCCTGGATTGCAACACCTGGGACGCCGTAATCGCCAATTACGACATGCCGGCATTCACCTGCCTCGATGCCCAGAGGATAATCCAAGCCAAGGGGCTGGACCTCCCTTTGATACTAGTCTCCGGGGTGATAGGCAATGAGAAGGTCGTTGAGGCTTTGAAGTCCGGCGCCAACGACCTTATCATGAAAGAAGATTTTTCGCGACTGGTGCCGGCGCTGGAGCGAGCGCTACAGAAGGCAATAATTCGGCAGGAGCAACGGCAAGCCGAGGAAGAGTTGTACCGTAACCAAAATGTGCTCGAACGGCGGATCTGTCAGATAACCGCCGAACTGGAACGTGCTAAAGATGCGTTGCGACAGGCCCAGCAGCAGTCCGAGTCCATCCTTGCCAGTGTGGCCGATTCCCACATCCTCTTTGACTGGCAGTGGCACATTCTTTATGTCAATAAAGCCGCGGCCCAGGCGATGGGCCGGCCAGTCGATCAAATTCTGGGGCATATCCTCTGGGAGTTATATCCTGACATTGTCGGAACAGAAGTGGATCGCCAGTATCATCGTGCGATGGACGACCGCCTGCCGATTGTCTTTGTTTACCATTATTCCGCTACGGACACATGGTGGGAGAATCGAATTTATCCAACACATTTGGGGCTTTCCGTTTTCAGCAGCAACATTACCGCTCGAAAGAAAGCGGAAGAGGCGGTTTTGGAGAGTGAGAAACGTTTCCGGAGCTACTTTGAGCTCGGACTGGTCGGCACGGCGATTACATCTCCAGCCAAAGACTTTCTTGAGTTCAACGACAAGATGTGCGAAATCTTTGGCTATGAACGGAACGAACTGAAAAAAATGTCGTGGGTTAAACTTGTTCATCCCGACGATCTTGCCGCCGATTTAGCCAATTTTAACAGGATCCTGGCCGGAGATACCGACGGCTATATGATGGAAAATCGGTATATACGCAAGGACGGCCGGGTCATCTGCGCCGCCCTTGCGGTGAAATGTTTGCGCCGCCCGGACGGTTCAGTAGAATACTGCATGGCGCATTTGCAGGACATTACAGAACTCAGACAGACCGTGGATTCTCTCCGCAGATATGCCCAACGCTTGACCGTGTTGGAGGAGACAATGCGGAGGAAACTTGCGACCGAGCTGCATGACGAACTCGGGCGGGACCTGGCCGCCCTGTGCCTCAATTTCACCATCCTTAGCAATTTTCTTTCCCGGAATGCCAGAGAAAAGTTAGGCAATAAAATCGCAGATTCCAACAACATGCTTGAAGAGATGGGACGCAAAGTCAGAAGCATGATGGCCATGCTCAGACCGCCGATATTGGACGATTTCGGCTTGGTGGCAGCCCTGCGCTCGCATGCAGAACTATTCGCGAAACGGGCCGGCATTGCCGTAGATTTACAACTGGAAGAAATCGAACCGAGGCCTTCGGGTGAGATCGAGTTGGCCTTTTTTCGCATCGCCCAAGAGGCGCTGAACAACGTCTCAAAACATGCGAAGGCCACGTATGTGACTCTACGGCTGGGCCGATATGAAGGCAAGGTGCGACTCACAGTCAGCGACGACGGCCATGGGTTTGATCCACAACGGAACAAACCCTCTGATTCGGGTTCGGGCTGGGGATTGACCATTATGCGCGAGCGGGCGGAATCGGTGGGGGCGCATTTCAGTCTGGATTCGAGGCCCGATCACGGTACCGTGATTTTCGTGGAAACCGGAAAGGAGTGATATATGCACACAAGCATCATGATTGCCGATGATCATGCTGTGGTTCGCGACGGCCTCAAGATGATCCTCGAGGCCAACGGCATGCACGTAGTTGCAGTTGCAAGGGATGGCCTGGAGGCTATCGCCATGGCCAAAGAATTACGACCTAGAGTAATCATCATGGATATCTCCATGCGCGGCATGAACGGGATCGAAGCAACCCGGCTGATCCATGAGCAGTTGCCGGCAATCCGGGTGCTGATCCTCTCCATGCATTACTCCCAGGAATATGTTTGCCGAGCTTTGCTGGCAGGGGCACAGGGGTATCTTTTAAAGGAGTCGGCGGGCAGCGAAGTTGTCACAGCGGTGCGGACCCTCATGGAGGGTAACCGTTTTTTCGGCAAGGGTGTCGAGCAGGCGGCGGAGTTTCACAATGACGAATGCCTGGATATTCTCAAAGGCCCCCTCGACAAGTTGACGATGCGCGAACGGGAGGTACTTCGCCTTCTGGCTGAAGGGAAGAACACCAAGGAAGTGGCCCACCTCCTCAAGGTGAGTGACAAGACTATAGAAACTCACCGCTTACATATCATAAAGAAGCTCAATATCTATTCGGTTGCGGACCTGACCAAGTTGGCAATTCGCGAGGGGCTGGTCACAGTCAATTAGACGTTTATCCACCGTTCATCTCCCTCTCTTTTTCGCCCCTTTCCTTCCCAAATATCATTCAAAATCCAATGAAGCATGCTTGGATAACTTCATATCAGGAATTTCCTGATAGAGGAATTATGCAATATGCCGAATAAAAAGAAGTTGCTCCCACTCGCTGCGAACCGAGTGACACGCCTCGTCATATTGATGCGCAGGCAACGAGCAATACAGGGGGTTGCCATGGCCGAATAAGGGTTCCATGAACGATGAAAAGACTGTGGAGACCCTCAAAACAGTACTTCGAGCTCAAGGACAATTTACTCGGCCTGGGTTCTACCATCGAACGCAGCATGAGAGACGTAGCGGACGGCCGCATAGAGGTGGTTTGTAGAACGGAGTTAAAATGGAATATTGTTGCGGCTGGTCTTAAAGGCTTAATAATAAAGGATCTTGAAAAAATATTTGCGAGGATCAGAGGCGGGCTCCCTTGCTTTTCCTGTCAGAATGCACAGAGTTCCTTGCCCGTCAAGAATTGTCCAGGAGCCATGTTAACAGAAGTCATTCAACTAGAACAGATATTGCCAATCTGTTTTCTATATCAAGCTGGAGAGGAGATCGCTGTGGTGGAAGAACTGGAAGCAACCCAGTATTTGACGTTTGTACTGGACGAAGAGGTGTTTGCCGTCGATGTCGCCAGGGTGCGGGAAATCCTGGAAATGCCGAATATCACCAAGGTGCCGCAGGTGCCGGAGTTCATGAAAGGCGTCATCAACCTGCGTGGTTGTGTGGTGCCGGTGATCGATCTGCACATGAAGTTCGGTATGCAGGAAACAGCCCAGACCGTCAATACATGCATCATCGTAGTCGAGGTTGATATGGACGGTGAAAATATTGTCTTGGGCGCCCTGGCCGACAGCGTGCAAGAGGTGATCGAGATGGAACCGTCCCAGGTCGAGGCGCCGCCTCATATCGGGACCCAGCTCAATACCGAATTCCTAAAGGGGATGGGGAAGCACAACGAGCGATTTGTCATGATTCTTGATATTGACAAGGTATTTTCCGGAAGCGAAATGGCAGTAATTCAGGATGCGGGAGAATGAGGTTCAACATAGCGATTAGGCTCGTCAGCATACAAACAACTAAACCGAAAAAGGAGATTCTCAATGAAATGGTTCAATAATCTCAAAGTGGGAACGAAGATGATATCCGGGTTTATCCTGGTCTGCCTGTTTACCGCTATCGTCGGTACGATGGGTATCATTAAAATGAGCACGATCAACGAAATGGCAGATCGCATGTACGATACGGAGCTTCTGGGGCTGTCGCATCTCAAAGAGGCCAACATCAATCTGCTCTATATCACCAGGGCCGAGAAAAACTACCTCTTGTCCTCCAATCAAGAAGAACGCAAAAAATATCTTAATAATATTACCAAATACAGAGGTATGTTCGCAGAAGAAATAAAAGCGGCAAAGCCTTTGTTTGTCAGCGAAAAAGGGAAAGAGTTGTTTAAAAAACTTGAAGGAGCCGATGATGAGTGGGCGAAGGTACAGCAAAAGGTCATTGACCTTAGCAGTAATGAGAAGCTAAACGACAGCAAGGCATCGGTGGAACTTTCTTTTGGTGAAGCCAGGACGAAGCTGGATGTAGTTGACGAAACGATGACCGAACTATCCAAACTGAAGGAAGAAAGGGCGAAAGAGGCATCCGTTGAATCTGCCGTGATCTATAAAGCAAGCCGGACCATGATGGTCTCGCTGGTGCTAGGCGGTATCCTCATAGGACTGGCCTTAGGGATAATGATATCGCGAATGATTAGCGTGCCGTTGAGACGTGGTGTCGATTTTGCCGTAGCCGTTGCAGCAGGAGATCTGACACAGAAGATAGATCTGGACCGAAAGGACGAGGTCGGCTTGTTGGCAGACGCCATGAACAAGATGGTGGATAGTCTGAAACGGGTTGTTGGAGAAGTCATGAGCGCCTCCGACAACGTCGCATCCGGCAGCCAGGAGCTCTCCTCCACCGCCCAGCAGATGTCGCAGGGCGCTACCGAACAGGCGGCGAGCGCCGAAGAAATTTCCTCATCCATGGAAGAGATGTCCTCCAGCATCCGTCAAAATACCGATAATGCCATGCAGACCGAGAAAATTTCTATCAAGAGCGCCGTTGACGCCAAAGAAGGAGGCAAAGCGGTAATCGAGACTGTTGCTGCCATGAAGGAGATTGCTACCAAAATCAGCATCATCGAGGAAATTGCCCGCCAAACCAACCTTCTTGCCCTGAACGCCGCCATTGAAGCCGCCCGTGCCGGTGAGCATGGCAAAGGTTTTGCCGTGGTTGCATCGGAAGTCCGTAAGTTGGCCGAAAGAAGCCAGACGGCAGCCGGCGAAATATCCGGCCTTTCCTCTCGCAGTGTGGCCATTGCAGAGCAGGCCGGCGAGATGTTGAACAAGATGGTACCGGATATCCAGAAGACCTCAGACCTGGTGCAGGAGATTACCGCCGCCAGCAAGGAGCAGGATACCGGGGCCGAGCAGATCAGCAAGGCCATCCAGCAACTCGACCAGGTCATTCAGCAGAACGCCTCCGCCTCAGAAGAGATGGCCTCGACATCGGAAGAACTTTCCAGTCAGGCCGAGCAGTTGCAGCAGTCCATCAGCTACTTTGATATAGGCAATCAGGGGGGGCACCGCGCAACGACAGTCGCTGTCCGTAAACCTGTCCACAAGACACAGATTGCTCACGCCGCTAATACCAGAAGCTCCGCCCCGGCAAAAAAAGCTTCTGGCGGTCTCCATCTGCAACTCGGGCAGGACGGTCAAGACCATCTGGATAACGAGTTTGAATCATACTGACATGCAATAGATAGGTGTTGGAATTTTGATATGTGCCCCTCCCTCCGTGAGGAAGGGGCACGGTAGTAACGCCTAAAACCGGACAACGCTGAATAAAGAGAGAATAACGACATGAGCGTGCCAGGAATAACTGAAACACTGCAATATCTGACCTTTACCCTTGCCGAAGAGGTGTTTGCCCTCGATGTCAGCAAAGTCAGGGAGATTCTGGAATACAGTACCGTCACCAAGGTGCCGCAGGTGCCGGAATTCATGCGTGGTGTCATTAATCTGCGCGGCAGTGTAGTCCCGGTAGTTGACCTGCGATTGAAGTTCGGCATGGCCGCAACGGAACAGACTATCAATACATGCATCATCGTCTTGGAAGTGCAACTAGATGGTGATGTCATTGTACTGGGGGCGCTTGCGGACTCTGTACAGGAAGTCGTGGACATGGAACCCGATCAGATCGAACCGGCGCCCCATATCGGCGCCCAACTCAACGCCTTATTCATCAAGGGCATGGGCAAGTGTGACGGCAGATTCGTCATGATACTGGATGTAGACAAGGTCTTTACCAACGACATGATAGATCTGGTGAATGATGTTATGGATGCGGCAGCATGATGTGAGACATGCGGGCACTTGCAATGGGAGCTCTCGCCATCAGTCAACAGAAGAAATTGGTTTTCTATCAGCAGTCATTACATCAAAGGCTAGGTATCTATATTGAATGGTATCGTAGACGAGAAGGAGATAGAAGTACTGACGTGCGAGCGGACTGTGCACAATAACCTGGTTAGGGAAAACAAGCGATAACACGGAGTAATGTAACATGAACCTGGAGTCCTGATGTTTTTGAATAGTCCAGCCACTCAACAATTGGTTCAAAACGACACTAAAATGGCTATTGCCGAATGGTGTCTGGTTCTTCCGGGGGCCATCGATGCACTCACGCATCTGGCAGGTGCCACTGAGGATGAGTTTCTGCAGATTGGTTCGCAATTGCAGGACTTCTATCGGCGCTCCTCAAATGTCTCCATCATGGCCAATCAACTGGTTGATGTGGTATCCGGCGATCAAACAAAGGCACTGATCGATCGATTGCGCGAAATGATTGCGGATATGGAGTCGTATCTGGCCGGCGCCCGTGAACGGAACCGTAAAAGCCGCGTAACGCTCTCCCGCATTACGTCGCTCCTCGATCGGGTATCCCGTCCGCTTGAAGGCTTCCAAAAGATGACCAAGACACTGCGCATGCTGGGCATCTCCACCAAAATCGAGAGTTCCCGGTTGGGCGACATGGGGTCCGGGTTCCTGACGCTTGCCCAGGATGTGGAGAAACTGTCGCAGCTGGTCAGCGAGAAATCCGCCAATATTCTTGGCCACCGACAGGTACTGGCGTCTATGATCAGCGATAACCTGCGGCTCGTGCAGACCAGCGAATTGGCGCAGGATACCAAACTGGGAGGCGTCCTGGCTAACACTGCCCGCAGCCTGGAAGAACTTATAGACGTCAATGCCCGATGCAGTTCCTTCGGCTCCATGATTTCCTCAATCTCCAGCGAAGTGTCCGGCAACATCAATGAGGTTGTCTCGTCTCTGCAGATGCATGATATGACGCGGCAGCAGACAGAGCATATTGTCGAGGCTCTGCAGCGGCTGCTTGCAAACATTTCGGGATACGTCTCCAGCAACTCTGACTTTCCCAATAAACTCATTATAGAGGCCGGCGATGTTTGCGAACTGCAGTCGGCCCAACTCCAACATGCAACCTCGGATCTGTGCAATGCGGTTGCCTCGATTGTGGGGAACCTGCGTGACGTGGGCGGTAAACAATCATCCATGGCCGCCGAGGCGCTTTCTACGACCGGCATAACCGATTCGGCCGGCGGTTCCTTCATGGACACCATACGCAGAGGCCTTCTCACTGTGACTGGAGTGCTGGCCGCATGCTCCCAGTCTGACCGGGAGATGTCTGCGACGCTGCAATGTGTGGCTGAAACCATGCAGGAAATAACCGGTTTTGTCGGCGATATCGAGGATATTGGGTCCGAGATCGACCTGATTGCTCTCAATTCACAGATCAAAGCCGCTCACACAGGCAGGGAAGGTGCTGCACTTGGCGTCCTGGCCGAGGCCATAAAACGCTTATCCGTAGACGCAATCAACCAGACTGCGGCTGTATCAGAGATTCTTATGCAGATAAACACGTCCACAACCAATCTCTTCAGTGAGGCCAGCGAAGAGACAAAACTGCTGGGTGTGCGCATCACGGTAATGGAGAACGATCTAGGCACCATCCTTACTTCTCTCGGGGAGATGAACCGCAATCTGAGCACAATGCTGAGTGCCCTCAATGAACAGGTTGGACGACTTACCCAGGATATCGACAGGGCTACCGGCAGTATTGATGTCCACACGCGAGTTCGCCAGATGTCAGATCAGGTGGGTGGCGTCCTTGACAGTATTGTCGAAAATGCGCGTGAGATAGAACCTGCGAGTCACGAGTTTAAGGAAAACCTGCACCACATGGAGAAACGCTACACCATGGAGAGCGAGCGGAACATTCACGAAGCTCTGGCACTTAAACGTAGCGGGCAGGAGATTGCCATGCAGATCAAGGCGCAAGACAGCTCTCAGGATGGTTCGGAATTCGGCGACAACGTGGATCTGTTTTAGCAGCCTGCTAACAGGCCTGGAAATTCGACAACGAGGTGGTTAAAATGGATGCCGCAACGATCACGGTAACAAAGTCTGATAACGGGGAACTGGCAACGATAATCGTTGGCGAAACGCTGACCATAGAAAACTGCGGCGAATTCAAACAGGCTCTATCAAATGCGCTCGATATCTCCAGTCAGGTGGTGCTGGACGCCAAACAATTACGGCAGGTAGACATTACATCCTTGCAACTTATCTGTTCGGCCTGCAGGGTCGCATCTTCCAAAGGTAGCTTGTTAGCTTTCGAAAACGATATTCCGGTCTGCATCGAGTCTCTCAGAACTATTATCGGGGCCAACCGGAGTTGCCCTTGCACTCGTGAAGAATTATGTAAAATGACTGGAGGTATATAGTAATGGCAAAATTGATTATGACGGCAGACGATTCGGCTAGCGTTCGCCAGATGGTGAGCTTCACGCTGAAGCAGAATGGCTATGACGTTGTTGAGGCGGTTGACGGTAGAGACGCCCTGACGAAACTTTCGTCCCAGAAGGTCGATATGCTGATAACCGACCTGAACATGCCCAACCTCGACGGCTTGGGACTGATCAGGGGGGTCCGTTCCGGCGCCCTCAACAAGTTCATACCGATCATCATGCTGACTACCGAATCCCAGGACGGCAAAAAAGCCGAAGGCAAGGCTGCCGGGGCAACCGGCTGGATCGTCAAGCCCTTCAAGCCCGAGCAACTGATTGCAGTAGTCAAGAAGGTGCTGGGTTAGCCCGCTGCACGGATTCAAACCATATCTTCCCGAGGGACCCGCATGATTGAAGAACATATCGTTACCTATCGTGAAGAAGCCAACGAGTTGCTGGCCGAACTGGAGACTTCGCTCCTCGAACTTGAAGAAAATCCTGCTGATGAAGATCTGATCGGCAGGGTTTTCCGTGCCATGCACACCATCAAGGGTTCCGGAGCGATGTTCGGTTTTGATGAGATAGCCACATTCACCCATGAGGTCGAGACGGTATTCGACCTGGTACGCAATGGGAAACTGGCTGTTACCAAGGTGCTGTTGAACCTTACCCTGCGCGCGCGGGACCATATCAAGTCCCTGCTTGACGCCTCGGTTGACGGCAAGAATGTGGAACGGGCAGAAGGGGATGCTGTCATCAGCGGACTCAGGCAACTTGTTCCGGTATTCGATAACAAGGTGGCACAACAGGTGGTGCGTGACGCGTCAGCTCCAACCTCCGGCGACGGTTCCCGGAAAACCTGGCGCCTCCGTTTCAAACC
>Ga0316217_10000879_pt1 | contig 40983 bp, 28 predicted proteins | sample 1anoAmetaG_FD_203633 | JGI IMG/M metagenome (GOLD analysis project Ga0316217, IMG submission 203633) | Freshwater microbial communities from Trout Bog Lake, Wisconsin, USA - 1anoA | ecosystem: Environmental > Aquatic > Freshwater > Lake > Hypolimnion/Profundal zone | place: USA: Wisconsin...
AAGGTTGATCAGTTCCTCTCCCTGCGCGGCATTGCTGGTAAATGGCTTTTCAACGAATACGTGCTTGCCATTTTGCAGGGCGGCTTTTGCCAGTTCGAAGTGCGTCCAGACCGGCGTAATGACTGCAACCGCGTCGACATCCGCAGACAAGATCACTTCCATCGGGTCCGGTGTTACTTTGATCCCTGGGTATGCCTTCTGCGCGCGTTCCCGGGCACTTGCGCCAAGATCTGCGATTGCGAGCACGCGGGAGCCCTCCAGCGTTGTGAGATTCCTCACAACATTTGGTCCCCAGTAGCCGTAGCCAATTACACCGAAGTTCATGATCTTACCGCCAATCTTACAAACTGCTGACGACCCGAAGGGTGCGTGGGGGAAAAGTCGAGCCTTGCACAGCGCGACGCAGACGGCTTATCGATCGACATCGAAGGACAAGCATAAACATAGCACTCTCATTGAGCGCCGGTACCCTTAATCACGGCGAGCGGCGTACGCAACAGAATCTTGAGGTCCAGCCACGGGGACCAGGACATGGCGTAACGCAGATCCATCCGTACCATTTCGTCGAACTTGACGCGGCTTCGACCTATGATCTGCCACAAACCCGTGATTCCCGGTTTGGCTTCCAATACTCGACGGCGGTGCCACGTCTGATAAGCTGCCAACTCATATAGGATTGCGGGACGAGGTCCTACCAGCGACATTTCTCCCTTGAGAACATTCAGCAACTGCGGCAGTTCATCCAGGCTGGTTCGCCGCAGAAACTTCCCCACACTGGTAATCCTCTTGTCGTTCTTGAGCTTGTATACGCCCTCATTGTTCCTGGTCGACGGTTCACGCTCTGCCTTGTTTGTGATCAATTCCGTTACAAACTTCTGGTGAACGCAGTGATCGTTGTTGACATACATCGACCGGAATTTCAGGAATGTAAAGCACTGGCCGTACTGTCCAACCCGCTGTTGCCTGAAGAGAACAGGACCTTTGGATGTGAGTTTGATCGCCAGCGCGATCACCAGAAATAGTGGCGAGCAAAGAAGTAAAGCAAGTGCGCTCCCGGCTATGTCGATCATCCGCTTGACGACGAGCAGTGACCGCCGGCGTTTTCCGGGGATCAGCAAGTCGGGATAGAGCGTCGGATTACTTGGCCGCCCGGAATTGTCGTGATCCCAGTCGTCGGGAAACAGATGGAACGAGATATTCACCTGGTTGAATTGATTGAAAACCAACTCGTCCCGGAGTATGGTTTTCACCCTGTTCAGGATTGTGCTCAGGATTGAGCTCTTGTCACTTGCCTGGATCCCGGTAAACATCACGCCAACGGTAGTTCCCTCTTTGTACCAGCCGATTACGTCGGTTTCCCTGCTAGATGACAGCAGGGCGGACGCCATACCGTCGAGAGCAATTCCGTTCGATTCCGATTCGGGGCGATCGCCGGAATCCAAAAGCATCAGTAGAAAGGGCTCCTTCGAGCGCTCCGTCCGCTTACGCTCTATGGTGATCATGCGCTTGAAGGTCCTTTCGTCAAGAACCTCGCGTATCGGGGACGGTAGTGACTCGAATGGTGAGATATCCGAGTTCAAAACACTATTCACGCGTAGCGACCTCAAGGTGTGCTCCTCTCTCAACAATCAGGACTCACCTGAAATTGAGTGAACTGATGGGACATGCCTATGGTCATCGGCGCGTTAAAGTATTTCAATCCAACGTTCGGGTCAGGCTGCTGACGCGTAGGTAACTATTTTTTAATTACTGTGAGACCGTCGCTTCGATCAGGGTATCGCTCTCTCTCCTTTCCAGAAAAATGAGGCGCACACATATTTTGAGAAATTTTGGATCTCCCCTTGTAGGCTACTCATTATATTGGTGATAGGTAAAGGTTTGCCTATTGACAGCCTTTTCAACGGAAGCCCGGTTGTCTCCTCACTCGCTACTATTTGCCTGCTGGAACTTACGCTACAGGTTCTACATCCAAAGCGTCATTTCCTAAGCATCAGACTGCGTCATAATGTTCACAGCATGAACCAAACGATACTGATCTTTATCAAATCAAGCTCTTTCAAGACTCTGGAAGGTGTCTCGCTTTGCGCGCACCTGTTCACGACACTTCAGGAAGAGGAGTAGCTTTTTGTGACAGAATCCGAAGCTTCCACCATTGCGCTTGATTGTGTCTAGCCGGCACTTAAGTGTGGAAAATATCCTTGGCATTGATGTAGCAGATACTGCCTCTGAAAAAAGTATGCCGCTTCGCTAACTCCTTGAGTGCACATGCTATAGTGCGGACAAGGTCTGCGGAGATGCAAGAAACCGAGCTTGCGCCTGGTATTGGCCAGCAAGTTGCTTTGAGGTCTCAAGATGAGTGCAGGGATCATTCTTCCTGACTATAATGCCCGGCCAGACTATCCCCTGACTCGCGGCCCACAAGAGTTCATCCAAGACCAGGTCGAAACCACGCCAGATGCTCCTGCCCTGACCATGGGCACCGCTCAGATTTCCTATCGGGAACTGAACGTTCACTCGAACCGCCTGGCACACTTCCTTCGCGAGCAAGGAGTCGGTCCTGGCAGCCTGGTTGGGGTACACCTCGATCGTTCATTTGACTCGGTTATTAGTCTCCTTGCGATGCTCAAATGCGGTGGAACCTACCTGCCTCTAGATCCGAAGTTCCCCAAAGACCGCCTGGAGTTTATGGCGTCGGACTCCGGGATATCCCTGCTTTTGGCGCACTCCAGCAGGCAGAATAGTCTGCCGCGCACCACTGCCCGCGTTATTCTGCTCGACCTGGAGGACGAGTTAATTGCCAGGGCGCCAGCGGCAAACCTCGCCCTGAGCGGTGATCCGCAAGATGCCGCGTACGTAATTTACACCTCCGGCTCCACGGGAAAACCCAAGGGAGTCATGATTCCCCGGCGGGCTCTGGTCAATTTTCTCCTGTCCATGGCCGAAACGCCGGGCATGGATGCTTCCGATACGCTTCTGTCCATTACGCCAACTTCCTTTGACATCTCGATCCTCGAATTACTGCTTCCCCTTGTGCGTGGCGCCCAGATCGTCATGGCCACGGCAGAACAAGCTGCGGACGGTCTCCAACTGCAAAAGCTGCTCCGGCAACACGAGATCTCCGTGCTGCAGGCGACTCCCGCAACCTGGCGAATGCTGCTTGATAGCGACTGGGAAGGAAAAGCCGATCTGCGTATCTATTGCGGAGGCGAGGCCATGACCACACACCTCGCTCAGCAATTGCTTCCGCGCTGCCGCGAACTCTGGAACATGTATGGCCCGACCGAAACCACGATTTGGTCTTCCCTTGAGCGCATCGTTTCTGCGGACCGCATCTCGCTCGGTTCGCCTATCGCAAACACGCTATTCCAGGTTTTCGATGAGGATCGCAAGCCTGTTTCTGCCGGTATGCCGGGTGAACTATGGATTGGCGGCGCAGGTTTGGCTCTGGGGTATCTCAAGCGCCCGGAGCTGACAGCCGAAAAGTTCGTGATCGATCCCACCGTCGATAGCGAGAGTCCTGGCGCACGCCTCTATCGCACTGGAGATGAGGTCCGCTACCGTGCCGATGGATCTCTTGAATTTCTGGGGCGTCTCGACCACCAGGTGAAACTGAACGGGTTTCGCATCGAACTCGGCGAAATCGAATGCGCGCTGACAAATATAGAAGGCATCGTGCAGGCCGTGGTTGTCTTGCGCGAAGATCGGCCGGGCGATAAGCGCTTGGTTGCGTATTACACGGGCCGCGCAGGTCTCAGCTCGACCGCCTTGTTACAGTCACTCAAGACCACGCTCCCGGACTATATGGTCCCGTCGGTCTTCGTGCATATGGATAAATTTCCGCTCACGCCAAATGCCAAACTCGATCGCAAGGCCCTGCCCCGGCCCGGCGGCAAGCGGCCGCTTCTCAGCCAGGAATTTATCGCTCCGCAGACAACTGCGGAAACGCAATTAGCGAATCTCTGGTGCGAGTTGCTGCAATTGGAAGAGGTTGGCATCGACGACAGCTTCTTCGACCTGGGCGGTAATTCTCTGGCTGTTGTGCGCATGGTGAGCCAGTGCCATACTCGCTTCGGGCATGAAATCCCCGCGATCAAAGTCTTTCAATACCCAACAATTTCAAAGCTCGCAGAATTTCTGCAGTCGAGCGAGCCCAGGGCCGATTTTCTCACTCAAGCCGAAATCCGCGCGCATCATCAGCGTCATCCGCAGCGCAGTTCCAGCGATGGGCACGACAGCGCGCAGGATGCCATCGCCGTCGTCGGCATGAGCGGTCGCTTTCCAGGTGCTGCCAATCTCGATCAGCTTTGGCGCAACCTTTGTAATTCCGTTGAATCCATTTCGTTTTTCACTCCTGAGGAACTGAGCCCGGGAATCGATGAACATCTGCGCAATGACCCGGACTACATTCGCGCTCGCGGTTTGATCGAGGGTGCGGATCTATTCGATGCCGCCTTCTTTGGCATCAGTCCGCTTGAAGCCAGGGTCACGGACCCGCAACAGCGCGTTTTTCTCGAACTCGCCCAGCAGGCGCTCGAGAACGCAGGATATGACCCGGAGCGTTACGCGGGGCGGATCGGCGTATTTGCCGGAATCGGTGACAACCACTACTACACAACCAATCTTCTCACTCACCCGGATTTGTTGGCCCTGGCCGGCAAGCTTGCAGTCGAGTATGGCAATCAGAAGGACTACGTTGCGCTTCGCGCCGCCTATCTATTGGATCTCCGTGGCCCCGCGGTCAGCGTCAATACAGCCTGTTCCACCACTCTGCTGACCGTGGACCAGGCCTATCGCTCACTCCTCGACTATGAGTGCGATATCGCCCTCTCCGGCGGCGTCGATATCACTGTCCCGCAAAAAAGCGGCTTCCTCTATACAGAGGGAGGCACGTTCACCAAGGATGGACACTGCCGTCCTTTTGATGCCGATGCCTCGGGAACCATGTTCTGCGATGGGGCAGGTGTGGTGGTTCTCAAGCGGCTCGCCGATGCTCTTGCGGATGGCGATACTATTTATTCCCTCATTCGCGGCAGCGGCAAGAATAATAATGGCGCGCGTCCCGCTTCCTTCCTCGCACCCAGCGTGGATGGGCAGGCCGAGGTCATCGCCATGGCCCAGGCAAATGCAAATATTCCCGTCGAGTCCATCCGCTACATTGAAACGCACGGCACGGGCACTCCTGTCGGCGACCCGATTGAATTTGATGCGCTCCGGAAAGTTTTTGAAAGCAAGACCGGCAAGAAACAGTTCTGCTACATCGGCTCCATCAAAGGGAACATTGGGCATCCAACCAACGCCGCTGGAGTTGCGGGCCTGATCAAGACTGCCCTCGTGCTTCACCACCAGGAAATCCCCCCCACGCTCCATTTCAAAACACCGAATCCCCGGATCGACTTCGCAAGCAGTCCCTTTATGATGGCCGACAAGCTCATTCCTTTCCCGCGTGGAGAGGAAGTGCGCCGCGCCGCCGTCAGTTCTTTTGGATTTGGCGGGACAAACGTCCACGTCATCCTGGAAGAAGCGCCCGTGCTCAGGACACCAGGCCCTTCGCGTCCGCGGCAGCTTTTGCTGCTCTCCGCCAGGACTGAGGCTGCGCTCAACTCGTACAGCCACGCAATGGAGGATCATCTCGCGTGCACTGCGCCTGAAGCTTTCGCCGATGTGGCCTTCACGTTTCAAACCGGCCGCAAGCAGATGGCATATCGGCGATTCGTGGTCGCCGCCGATCCCAGCGAAGCCGCCAAATTGCTTGCGCAACCGAATCCCCTGCGCTGCGGCAGTAAACGCTGCGAGCGCCGCAATCCTGCTATCGTCTTTCTCTTCGGCGGACAAGGCACGCAGTACGTCAACATGGGCCTGAACCTCTATCGCGACGAGCCTCTTTTCCGCGCCGTTGTGGACGATTGTTGCGAGCGTCTCAAGCCGCATCTCGGCCGGGATTTGCGTGAACTTCTTTATCCTCAGATTGGCGATGAGAAAACGGCTCAAATCTCCCTGCAGGATACGCTTTACACGCAGCCTTCGATCTTCGTGATTGAATACGCGCTGGCGCGTTTCTGGCAGAGCCTGGGCGTTGAGCCGGCCATGATGGCCGGACACAGTATCGGTGAGTTTGTCGCCGCCACACTGGCCGGCGTATGGGAGCTTGACGACGTGCTCAGCATCGTCGCGCTGCGCAGCCGGCTCATGCAGAACCTCCCGCGTGGTTCCATGATGGCGGTCAGCCGCAGTGCGGAATCCATCGCGATAACTCTACCGTCTTCGCTCCAGATCGCTACCATCAATGCTCCGAATCTATGCGTCGTGTCCGGGCCGGAATCCAGTGTCCGAGAATTCCAGGCGCAGCTCGAATCGGAAAATGTCGTATGCCGCCACCTGCATACCTCGCATGCTTTCCACTCGGCGATGATGGATCCCATCATCGAACCGTTGCGCGAGGCCATTGCAAAAATCAAGTTGCACGCTCCGGAGAAGCCGTTTGTCTCTACGGTCACGGGGCGTCCTGTCACCGCCGCTGAAACAACCGATCCCGCGTATTGGGCCGGTCATGCACGGGCTACTGTTCAGTTTGCGAAAGCTATCCACTCTCTCAAGGAGCAGGGTTACGACTTCTTCCTTGAATGTGGACCCCGTTCCACAATGTGCTCCCTGGCTCGCCAGCAGTTCACGCCAGACCATCCATGCACGGCCATTCCCACGTTTGCCGATACTCCGGAGAACAACACGGAGTGGGAAACCCTGCTTTTCGCCCTGGGTTCTCTCTGGCTGAACGGCGTGTCCATTTCCTGGGATGCCTTCTACGCCCACGAAGATCGCCGCCACATTCCATTGCCAACCTATCCATTTGAGCGGCAGAGATATTGGGTAGACCCGTCGCTTGTGGAAGCCGTTGTGCAAGGCCAGACCGCCCCCGTTCGCCCCCAACTTGAACCGCCAGTTGAGCCTTTGAGTTCTTCGCTGCCGCCCGATACCGCCGTTCCCACACCTCCACTAACATCGCGCAAAGACCGTATCGCTTCGCGCTTGATTGACCTTCTCATCCCTGTCTCGGGGCGCGAGCGTTCGCAAGTCAGCTCGTCCGCCACGTTTATGGAGCAGGGTTTTGACTCGTTATCCCTGACGCAGGTTTCTAACGCCATTCACAGAGAGTTTTCCGTCAAAGTCAGCTTCTCTCAGCTCATGAATCAGTTCCCCAACATTGACATGCTTGCTGAGCATCTTGACACTGCCCTTCCGGCTGACCTTCTCGCGGAGGTGCCTGCAATCCAGGCCGGCCTTCCACTCCCTGCTGCTGCTCCAACCAAAAATACTGGCACAACGAGCAGCGCGCTCGAAGAGGTTGTTGCCCGGCAAGCAGACACCATCGCCCGCCTGGTCGCTCTTCTCGAAAAAACTGGTGCGCATCAGCCAACTTCTTTTGCTGGCGCTTCAGCCGATGCCGGAGCAGCCGCGATTCCTACGGGTTCTCGGAGCAACTCGCCGCAGCAGGCCTCCGCCGCTCAAGGTGCGCTTGTGATTGAATCAACGATTCCACAGCGCGGCATCTTTGCCTCCTCCTGCCTCTCCAAACATCTCTCGGCCTCTTACAACGAATCCATGACGCTGCGCTTTACAGGCATCGTCTCCGCCGAGAAAATGACGCGCGCCATGGAACTCCTGGTCGCGCGACACGATGCTCTTCGCGCCAGTTTCGATGAATCCGGCCAGAGGATGCTGATCACCGCGGGGCAGAAGATCGCGATGCCCGTAACCGATCTATCTTCAAGCAATGATCCGGCCCGGCAAGAGGCGCTTCTCCGCAAACTGATTGCCGATGAGACCGCCCTGCCGTTCCCCTTGCCCGCAGGGCCGTTGTTCCGCTGCCAAGTGATTCTGCTTGGCCGCGATAGCGCCGCAGTCATCCTCACGGCGCACCATGTCATCTGCGACGGTTGGTCGTTGGATGTATTGATCCACGATCTCTGCGCCTTCTACTCAGAACAGATCACGGGCAAACCGTCATCCCTGGAGCCAACGGAGAGTTATTTCGATTACGTGCAGAGCGTAACGGAACGTCAGCGCTCCGACGACTTCAAACAAGCGCGCAGTTATTGGTACACAAAATTCACAGCTGGCTTCCCCGTGCTCGTGCTTCCCACCGATCACGCACGGAGCGCGCGTCGTGATTTCAAGGCTCGCCGTATTGATCACTCCGTAGCTGCCTCTGTAGTGCACGATCTCAGGTCTGCGGCAGCAAAACAGGGTTGCAGCTTCTTCGCTGTTTTACTCGGTTCCCTGGCCATCCTTTTCTCCCGCGTTTCAAAGCAGCGTCGCTTCGTCATCGCTCTGCCAACGGCGGAGCAACCGGTGATCGGCCAGCCTGGACTAGTCGGGCACTGCGTCAATATTCTCCCCCTCGCCGTGGAATTGCGGCAAGGAGAAGCGGTCAGCGCTTTCCTCAAGAGAGTGCAGCGCGAGTTGGTTGCCGCCCAGGAGCATTCCATCTTCACCATGGTCAGCTTGCTCGAAGACCTGCGTCCTGTCGCGCACACGCCGGGCATTTCGTCCATCTCTGCCGGTTTCACCAACGTCAAGAAGTTCAAGCCGAACGAACTGCCGCAATCCGGATTTACCGTCGATTACGATGCCAATCCCAAGGGCTATGAATCATTCGAGTTCTATTTGAATGCGTTCGAAATGGAAGAAGCTCTGGAGCTTCATTGTCACTACGACATCAAGCTCTTTGAAGAGACCACGATAATAGAATGGCTTAACCTGCTCGGCTCCATCTTGCAGAATGTCGCGGCAAATCCATCGCGCGACGTTTTCAATCTTGCCGGGCTTGATGGTGCAGATACCGCTCCTGCAGCTGAAATTATTTATTCTCTGATTCCAAGCAAAACGGCTGTTGGCGATTCTATCGGGAATACATCCGTTTCACAGCCCGCATCCCTGCAACAATTTTCGGCTTCGACGGCGGGTTCCGCTATGGCGGAGCACGATTTGCTGCGGGCGCTTCTGCCTCTTTGGCAGCAGGTGCTTGGTATTCGCAAGATCGAGCCAGACGACGAATTCTTCGCTCTCGGCGGTCACTCCATCGCTGCAGCGCAACTGTTCGCCCTGATCCAGCACAAGTTAGGGTACGCCGCTCCACTCGCGACTCTCTACGAAGCATCCACGCCACGGTTGCTTGCCAGAGTTCTGAGTCGGGGCGCCAGGGCGGATGATTGGAAATCTCTCGTTGCGATCAACCGGCATGGCGATCGCCCTCCGCTTTTTCTCATCCACGCCGCGGAGGGCAATATACTGCTCTATCGTTCTCTCGCAGCCCATCTCGGCGCCGATCAGCCTGTCTTTGGATTGCAGTCGGCCGGCCTTGACGGGCGTTCTCCAATCGATGCTCGGTTCGAAAATGTAGCCCGCCACTATATTGATGAGATCCGCCAAATCCAGCCGCACGGGCCCTATATGCTCGGCGGGTATTGTCTAGGTGGCACCCTGGCTTTGGAAATGGCACAGCAACTCCTCGAATCGGGCGAGACTGTGGGCCTCGTGGCTCTCATTGAGGATTTCAATATCCGCTCCATTCGCTGGCCGCTCCCATTGCGCCATCAGTTGGTCAATCGTTACGTTCTCAATCCCTGGTTTCACCTTCATAATCTCGTCGCGGCGCAGGGTGCCGGCAAACTCGACTTTTTCATGGACAAACTGCACGTCGAGATGCGCCGCCTCAAACTGTCTGCCCGAATGAGTTGGGACGGGCTTCGTCATCGCGTTCTTCCCGGTGATGCATCGCCCATGCCCCATGCCAAAATCGCAGACATCTACGAAGAAGCTCTAGCCCAATACGAAGTTCGGCCTTACCCCGGAGAATTGACGCTCTTCATGGCAGAGCTTCATCTGGCGGGAATGGGCGACCGCCTGGGTGGCTGGGGAGAGGTTGCACAAGGTGGCGTTCGCCTTTACTCGCTGCCCTTCGGCGCCCGCGGAAGTCTGGTTGAGCCCTACGTCAGGCAACTGGCTTCCAGTTTGCGCGCGTGCCTTGATCAGGCAATTGAAAAATCGCAGAACGTTTCGTCCGAACACGAAGCTGGCTTCGCGTCCAAGGGCATTTCTGCATGACGCACACGTTTAGCACCATGCAGGCATCTCGACAATTTGCCAGATACTTATGCTGTGCATGATGGGAATGCGATGAAAGTGATGTTGGTGTGACGCGTCTTTGTTGATGACAAATGTCCAGAGTTGTGTAGTCGAGCAGTGCAAAAAAGTGCAAGACGAACAGAGAGGGCTGCAGTGTTGCAAGTCGAATCTTCGATCAATGAGCAGGTCCAGGTTGGTCGGCTGTTGACGGACCACTTTCGGTGTCCGGACGACTTTGTCGATTTCGTAGTCCACGATAATCTCACCGCTGATTCCGGCTATTTCCAATTCGGACCCGGCGTCACCTGTTATGGGCAATGCGCATCAGGTGACACCGCAGCTTCTGTAACGGATTCTCTTCACGATGCTCTTCAACAAGTGAGCATAAGCGGATCGTCGGTTCACCTTCCTTTCGATCCTGTTCAGGTTGTGAATAACCTCCGTCATGAACGGTATGCCGGTAACCATGCGTCCAGCAGAACGGCAAACAAGACCAGCAGCCTGGTCCGTATGCTTTATTACCTGGCACGTCCCTTGCTGCCAGTAGCTGTGCGGAAGCATTTGCAAAGACGCTATCTTCGCGACTGGAGCAAGATCCCCTTTCCCAACTGGCCTGTGGACAGAACCGTCGAAAACATCCTCGAACAACTGCTCATGCTTTCGATGAAATCCAAAAATGTAACAAGAATTCCGTTCATCTGGTTCTGGCCGGATGGAATTTCAAGCTGCACCGCAGTTACCCACGATGTGGAGACAGCCGACGGCTTCGATTTCTGCACGCAACTGATGGATCTCAACGACTCGTTCGGCATCAAGTCTTCATTCCAGATCGTGCCGGAGGAGCGATACGCTGTTCCCCTGGCGCGCTTGGATGCCATGCGAGAACGCGGCTTTGAAATCAACATTCATGATCTGAATCATGATGGCAATCTCCTGGCGAACCGGGACGAATTTCTTCGCCGTGCCTGCGAAATCAATCTGTACGCAAAAGAATTTGGAGCACGGGGGTTTCGGTCTGCCGTGTTGTACCGGAATATCGATTGGTACGATGCGCTGGATTTCTCCTACGACATGTCCGTTCCCAACGTGGCGCATCTTGATCCCCAAAGAGGCGGCTGTTGCACTGTCTTCCCTTTCTTCAACGGCAAGATGCTGGAACTCCCCGTGACCATGTCGCAGGATTACTCGCTTTATCACATTCTGAACGACTACTCAATCGGAGTATGGAAAGAGCAGATCTCTCTCATCCGGGAAAAACACGGACTCATGCAAATGATTGTCCATCCGGATTACAACATCGACCCGGCGGCTCGTCGCGTGTATGCCGAATTGCTCAGTTACCTTTCCGATTTGCGCGCGCAAGGCGAAACCTGGATCGCCTTGCCGGGCGAAGTAGCAGCATGGTGGAGACTGAGGAGCGGGTTAAGGCTGGTCAAGCAAGGCGCTTCCTGGCGCATTCAAGGTGAAGGACAGGAGAAGGCACGAATCGCATACGCCCGGATTGTCAATGGCAAGCTGGCGTACGAGTTTGAGGCAACACTGTAGCAGAGGAGAGTATGGATACTTCAGTTACAATCGATGGCATGACCGCTTCTGCCACCAACCGCCTGGATGAACTCAAACATAAAATGGAGAACCGCGAAGCCCGCATCGGAATCGTCGGAATGGGCTATGTGGGTTTGCCGCTGGCGCTGCTGTTCAGTGGCGAGCGGTTCCAGGTTACCGGCTTCGATATCGCACCGGACAAAGTGGCGACGCTCAACGCCGGCGGGTCCTACATCGTCCGCATCCTCCCTTCGGCCATCCAGGAAGCACAAAAGGTAGGCTTCCGCGTCACGGCGGACTACTCTGAAATCGCCCGGATGGACGCCGTCATCATCTGCGTGCCCACCCCCCTCAACGAGCACCACGAGCCTGATCTGAGCTATGTGACCGGGACCGTCGCCTCGATCACTCCCCATATCCATGAAGGCCAGTTGATTGTGCTGGAAAGCACCACCTATCCCGGTACGACTGAAGAGGTCGTGGCCCCGCTGCTCGAGTCCGGCAATCCGCATGGGCTGAAAATTGCGCGCCGTCTCGACGAGCCCGGCGTCCACCTCGTCTTTTCCCCGGAGCGCGAGGACCCCGGCAACGACACCGTCGCCCGGCATGACATTCCCAAGGTCGTTGGCGGCTGCGGCCCTGCGGCCGCGGAGTTGGCCTCAGTCCTTTACGGGTCCATCTTCCGCCGCGTGGTCCAGGTCAGCAGTCCGTCGGTTGCGGAGATGTCCAAGCTGCTTGAGAACATCTACCGCTGCGTGAATATCGCGCTGGTCAACGAACTCAAGCAGTTGTGCATGAGGATGGACATCGACATTCACGAGGTGATCGATGCGGCCAAAACCAAGCCCTTTGGTTTTCAGGCCTTTTATCCCGGCCCCGGTCTTGGCGGCCACTGCATTCCCATCGATCCCTTCTATCTTTCGTGGAAGGCCCGGGAGTTCGACTTCCGCACGCGCTTCATCGAACTGGCCGGCGAGATCAATACGGCCATGCCCTACTTCGTGCTGGAACAGATCGCCGCAGGGCTCAACGGGCACTCGAAGTCCATCAAGGATGCAAAGATACTGGTCCTGGGACTGGCCTACAAGCGCGACATCGACGACCTGCGCGAGTCTCCCTCGCTGACGATTATCGAACTGTTGCGCGCGAAGGGCGCACAGGTTGCCTACAACGACCCCTACTTCCCCACCGTGGGCCATGGACGCCATTACGACCTGAATATGACCAGCACCTCGCTGGACAATCTGGGCCAGTATGACGCGGTGGTCATCGTGACCGACCACTCAAGCTACGACTATCGCGCCATCGTCGAGCAGTCGCAGCTGGTGGTGGACACCAGGAACGCCACCAAAGGGATCGACTCCCCCAAGATTGTGCGCAGTTAGAAACCTGAAGTCAGAGCCGCTCCACGCAGCAATCCCGGCTTGAGAAAAGCCGGGATTGCTGCATAAGCTCGCAGGCGTCACATATCCGGTACTTTGAACTTGTCGCCGGTGTCGGCGACCCATTGCTTCAGGCGCGCTATCAGCTTGTTTCTCTGGGGTTGATAGGCATTGTTGAAGGCGACATTGACCTGCTCGTAGGGGTCCTCAATCAGGTTGAACATCAGCCACGTCTGGTTCTCAAAGCATACGTACTTCCAGCCGTCGCGCGTCACCAGTCCGCGATAGGGCGTATTGGTCGTATCGTAGTGGCCAGGAGGGATGACGTTCTGCAGGTAGACGGAGTCCGGCTCGACGGGCTGCGGCCGGAAGCCGAGGCGATGGCCTGAGTAGTCATGTCCCTCCATCCACTCCGGCGCCGCCAGTCCGCAGAGGCCAAGCGTTGTGGGAGCAATGTCCACGGCGCTGAACAGCGTAGCCGGCCTGTCGGTCCTGCGCTGGTCATAGAAGGACTCCTCGCCGGTGATGATCATGGGAATGCGCACGGCTTCTTCGTAAGGATTGGTTTTGCGAAACTGGCCCTGCGAGCCGTGCATGTCTCCGTGATCGGCAAAGATCAGGATGTGGGTATTCGCCAGAAGCCCCTGCTGCGAAAGCGCATCGACAATGCGCCCGATGTTCCAGTCCAGATTTTCAATCTGCGCGTAATAGCCGGCAAGTTCCTGCCGCGCCACCTCGGCCACACTCCTGCGCTCGCCTAGAACGCCCGCTGCCCCGGTCGGCGCCATATTGGCATGGAGCGGAACATTGGGCCGCAACTGCATCTGTTCGGCGTTGTAGTGGGCCATGTATTCGGCCGGCGCAATGTAGGGATCGTGAGGCGGCTCCACGGACAGCACGGCAAAAAACGGCCTGGCTTTTCCTGATTCCTTTTCTGCCGCGCGCTCCTTTACATGCTGGATGAAGAGATCGGTGAGGGCATCGGTTTCATAGCCGGGAAGCCGGTAATGAAAGGCGTCCTTGCCTTCTCCTCCATGAACCCAGCTATCCCATTGGCTGTTGTTGTTTTCATAGCCAATCCACTTGGTAAAGCCGCCGCGGCGTTCAGGCGGAACGATATGCATGGCCGCGCGGCCCTCCCGCTCATGAAAGCCGTCCAGGTGCCACTTGCCGATGTAGCCGGTGTGATAGCCGGCGTCGTTGAACAGATGGGCGATGGTCTTCTGGCCCGGAGGCAAAGGATATTCATGCCCCGGCACCATGTGATGCGGATAGCGCGCCGTCAGCATGGAACCGCGAAACGGGCAGCACAGCGGGAACCCGGAGCGCGCCTGATCAAAGTTGATGCCGGACTCGGCAAGGCGGTCGATGTTGGGGGTGTGCGCGTTGGGGTCGCCGTTCACGCCCACGGCCTGGGCGCGCCACTGGTCGGCGATCAGCCAGATGACGTTGGGACGCTCATGCATTGTGGGCTCGGCGGTCGCATGATCCTTGATAAGAGCGCTGGCGGCAACGAACTGCGAAGACCCGGCAATAAAATCACGGCGATTCATTTGGCAACCCCTTCCTCTCGCAGATAGTAATACACTCTCTGCTCTCGCGGGTACGGAATAGGAAAAGACAATACAGCGCAACGCATGGTGCCTGGCATATTGCGGCTCGCCCCTCTTTCAGGATCAGTTTGAATAACTCGCGTTTTTGAAGGCTGTAAGAAAATTCCGGATTTCAGGCTAAGATCCCGGAGAGTCTATTTCAGGGCGAAACAAACTGAGGAGAGAGCCTTCGCGGCCTGCCCGGTATCGCGGACCGGCCTGGGGATCATGGATTTGCATGATTATGTGGACCAGACGCATGGATTCCGGGCAATTCCCCGATTTTGTCATGATTTATTTACGATAGCGAGTCAAAAAAGACTTTCGCAAATAATATTTATGCATATATATTATTTGCACGGAGAGTGTTACCTCCGAAAACCAAGACCTTTTACGGACAAAATCCTCAAATTTTTCACCAGGTTTCCTTGTAACTCTAGCCTGATGGATCCATCTCGCAGCTTCCCCTGTGAATGGTACCCCACAATTCACCTTGCGCTCAAAGGCCGCGGCCCTGTGCGCAGTACGAGCGATTCCACCTGTATTTCATGTGAGGTCTATGGCCAGCGATCGTTGTCTTGCAGTCTTGCAATCCCCGTGCGATGCATTAACCAGAGAATCCAAACTGGCCGGGCGCGTGGCTCTGATGTCTTCATCCACGCTCTTCACGGGCCTATCACCGAGAGAATGTACCGATTGTGCTTCCTGTGCCGTTGCGCGGCTCTTTGGAGTAGATGAACTTCTGTTCATGCAGGGTCAGTCATCCCATCAGCTGATGCTGGTTCAGTCGGGCAGTATCAAGCTAACTCAAATCAGCCCGAACGGCTGTGAAGTAATCCTCAGAATTCACGGGGCTGGCGAGCCCGTATTCCTGCCTACGGATTACCTCACGAGTAGCTATTCCTACTCTGCCCGTGCAATCGAGAGTTGCACAACATTAGTGTGGCAATTCAAGAACTTTCAGTACCTTCTTCAGAAATTTCCCCAGATCAGGATGAACGTCAATCAAATCCTGTTTAACCGATTGACTGAGATGCAGGAGCGTTTCCGCGAAGTAGCCACTGAGAAAGTTGCCCAGCGATTGGCGTGTGCGCTTCTCAGGCTTGCCAAGGATGTCGGCAGGCCGGCTCACGGCGGGTTGGAAGTTCCCCTCAACCGTGAAGAACTGGCGCAACTGACAGGCACTACACTTTTCACAATCAGCCGGCTCTTGTCGAAATGGAGCGCAAAGAAAATTGTGCTGCCGCGCAGAGAGGCGGTTGTCGTTTTGGACACCGAACGCCTCAAGCGGTTGAGCGAAATGGAGGATTGAATTGGCTCCATTGGGTGATGCGGGGGTTAAGCTGAATTTTTTGGAGAGGTTGGGAGTTTATTCAACGTGGTAACTGTTGAATTGGATGCAATACGCCCGGACTCATCGGAGCCAGGTTCCGGGCGTGCGACCGGCAAACTGCACATATGCATTCCCAGGTCTCAAATACGAGGCCTGGACCACACATCGAATGAACAGCAAGCTTTTGAGACTTCACATCTGAATCCGCATTCTAAAACGCGACTATGCGCGTCAGGCAGAGGTCATGTCCTGTCCTCTTGCTTCGCGTCCCATGAGCGCCAGAACGGATAGCAACAACGCGACCACGATTACGGTGATAGCCAGGACGGCGGGATAGTTGCCCCAGCGCTCGGCGGCCAGTGCTTGCCCCTTGCCGTTCCATGAGGTGATGAGTCCGCCTAACTGGTAAGCGAGGCCGGGAGCCGTGGCGCGCACCGGAGCCGGCGAGAGTTCGGTGAGATACGCCGGAACCACTCCCCATGCACCCTGCACCATGAACTGCATCAGCACCGCGCCCACGCCGAGAGTAATGGCCGAATGACCGTAGGCGTAAAGCGGAATGACGGGAATGGCCAGCAGCGCGGCGGTGACAATGGCCCGCTTGCGGCCCCACTTCTCAGACAGCGCGCCAAACACAAAGCCTCCGGCGATGGAGCCAAATCCATAGAGGACGCCGATGAGGCCGACGGTCCGCGGGTTGAGATGCGCCTGCACCGAGAGGAAGGTGGGATAAACGTCCTGGGTGCCGTGGGAAAAGCTCATGAAGGCCGTCATCAACAGGATGAGAAAGAGAAACGTGGGCAGAAAAGCCATCAGGTTATGCGGCACAAGAGGCGCGGCGGAGCCGGCAGGCATTCGGGAGCGGGCCAGACGCTTGCGTGCTCCAGCCAGCCACACTGGCGACTCTGGCACGCGCGCCTGCACATAAAAGACCAGCAGGGCCGGCATGGAGCCGAGGATGAAAAGGCCGCGCCAGCCGATGGCGTGGAAGAAGATCGCGAAGGCGGCCGAGGCCAGAATGGAGCCCATGGCGTAGCCCTCCTGCAGGATGCCGGAGAATGCGCCGCGGCCCTCCTTCGGCAGGGTTTCAAAAGCCAGCGCCGCACCCACGCCCCACTCGCCGCCCATGGCAATGCCGAACAGCGCGCGCAGGATGAGCAGCACGGCGAGCGAAGGCGCAAAGGCGCAGGCCAACTCAATAACCGAGAAGCTGAGAATGTTGATCATCAGCACCGGGCGGCGGCCGTAGCGGTCCGCCAACATGCCAAAGACAAGAGCCCCCACAGGACGGAAGGCCTGGGTCATGAAGACCGCGCCCAGCACCGCCGACGGCTGGGTGTGGAACTCCCCTGCAATGGCCTTGACACAGAAAATGAGCAGAAAGAAATCGAGACTGTCGAGGGTCCAGCCAAGAAAAGCAGCGATGAAAGCATGGCGTTGCGGGCGGGTGAGCTGGCGGAAAGGGCCAAGTACGGACATAGGCGGGAGAATAACAGAAAGGTCAGGGGCTAAGGGACCAGTGACCAGGCGCCCGGAAAAAATAAATTATATTTGTTGCAACAAATATCTCCCCTGCTACATCCTATATACAACGAAGATTCGACGCGGCGCTGACCGGGCTTTATTGCATGCCGCGTAAGACTGGCGAGAGCTTGGCTCTTCCCCTAAACCCACAGCGGCGCTACCGCCCTCACCGAAAGGAACTTTTACCATGAAACGTTTGGCAATGATCTCCGGCATTCTTGCTCTGGCTGCACCTCTGGCCATAGCGCAGTCCTCAACCTGGGTTTCAGACCAGAACCACAGCGAAGTGGATTTCTCCATCACCCATCTGTCCATCTCGAATGTGCACGGGCGCTTTGGCAAAGTGGCTGCCACCCTGGTGATTGATCCGGCAGATGTGACCAAGTCCACCGTGACTGCGACCATCGACGTCTCCACCGTGGACACGGGCGTGGATGCCCGCAACAACCACCTGAAGACTGCTGATTTCTTCGATGTGGCCAAGTATCCCACTGCCACTTTTACCAGCACCAGCGTGGCCAGGAACGGCAGCACTCTGACCGTTTCGGGCAATCTGACCCTGCACGGCGTAACCAAGCCGGTGGTGTTGACCGTGGAAGGCCCGGCCGGGCCAGTTGAGGGCATGGACCACAAGCAGCACGCCGGCTACTCCGCGACCACCACGATCAGCCGCTCAGCCTTTGGCATCGGAAGCAAGTTTCCCGCAGCCGTGGTGGGCGACGACGTGAAGCTGAGTCTGGATCTGGACGTTGCCAAGCAGTAAGGAATGCTGTTGTAGAGTGAAGGGTGCGGTGACTGGCGCGCTATTGCAGGAATTTGCAGAAGCAGTTGGGGGTGAGTGTCGATGACAAGTCTGAAGCTCGAAATCGTGCAGGAGCCCCCTTTTTCCAGCGTGGAAGAAGAGGCGCTCTTGAACCTGATGCGCACCTCCGACTGCCTGCAGCGCGCCTTTCACTTGAAGACCCGCGACTGGGGCGTGACCTCAACGCAGTACAACGTGCTGCGGATTCTGCGCGGCGCACAGCCCAACGGGCTTACGTGTTCGGCCATCGGCAGCCGCATGATTACCGCCGAGCCGGACATTACGCGGCTGCTGGCGCGGCTCAAGGGTCTCAAACTGATCCAGCAGCGGCGCGATAGGCACGACCGGCGCGTGGTGTGGACGCAAATCTCCGCGGCGGGGCTGAATCTGTTGCGGGAGATGGACCCGGTGATTCAACGGATTCCACGGGAACTGCTGGGGCATCTGAGCGGCGCTGAACTGGCAGAGCTGATTCGCTTGCTGGAACTGGCGCGCACCGGGAGTGGCGGCCAGAACACCTAGCTGCAAGGAACCGGAATGAAAGAGCGGGGCTTGTCTAAGACTCCGCGACCTTCTGAGCGACCAGCTCTTCTTCCATATCGGATTGAATAATCTTGTTGTGCAGGCAGTAGAGCGCCAGTTCAAGGCGGTCGCTCACGCCGAGCTTGTCATAGATCTTGCGCAGATAATTCTTGATGACCTGCTCGGTGGTTCCCAACTGGAAGGCGATTTCCTTGTTGCGCTTGCCCTGGGTGATGCAGGTGATAATGGCCATCTCCTTGGGCGAAAGGCGAGGCTGGTTGCGCGGGCTCACCAGTGCGGCGGCCTGGGCGCGATAGGCCTCAATCACCCAGTTGATGGATTGATTGTCGATCCAGGTTTCGCCGGCGGCGATGCGGCGCACGCAACGGACCAGCAGGTCGGGCGAGATGGAGCGGGAGATGATGCCGCGGACGCCGCGGCGGTACAGCTCGACGGTGTGGTTTTCGTCGGCGGCTACAGCCTGCACAATCAGCTTGACGTCGGGAGCAATCCGCAGCAGGTCGGGGATGACATTGGCCGTACCGGCCAGCAGGCTGCCTTCGAGCAGAACGATATCGGTTGGATAACGCTCAACGGCGGCACGCAGATTCTCGAGGGAATCGGCCTGGGCTACGACGCGGAGATCGTCTTCTAGAGCAAAGACCTTGCGAATGCCAACACGGTAAATCGCCTGGGAATCCGCAAGAATAATGCGTACTGTTCCCGGCTTGACCGGTGTGTCAAGCATCTCGCCATCAGGAGAATCGTCCAAGAAATCCATAGTAGGCTGCGGCCAGTTCAATCGTGATCTTACTGCTCGCCAAATTGATACTCATCAATTGTGGCGGCAGCCAGATACTGATTTTGGCTCATGGAGCAGCGTACCACACGGCCAAGGCAATGAACCAGAACATCGTGAGGAGTTCCCAGCACTGTACCCGGCATGCGCAGGGAAAAATGGATTTCCTGCCTCACCTGCAAGGCGTGGTCGAGTGTAAAAACCACACCGCTGGCAGAGACGTTCCGGGTCAGAGCGGCAAACTCCCCTTCCCCTGACGACAACACCACCGGCAGCGCAAGAGGAAATCTCACCGCGCATCGCACTTCCTGCCTGGCTGCAGCCGGCTCGGGGAGCACCGAATGAAGCGATAACTCCGATTTCAAAGCATGCATAGTGTGCCTGACCTCAATTGGCCCTACCGTCACTCTAACGGAGTTTCAGTGTTTGACAACGGCACCGAAGTTTTCAGAATGGTAACCGGATGAGGAATGCCTGGCCCTCCGGGTTAAGAGTGCGCAGAAAACGGCCCCTCTATCCTCTAATAAAGAAGAAGATTCTTGAATTCTTTAAAAGATTCAACCACTTACGTCAATCTGCTGTGGTCAACTCCGATGTTCGCGCGCCGGTGCGGAGAGCTTACCGGCGGGGGAAAAACGCTGCCGAAGCGCCCACCCACTGCTGATTTTTATTGTGGTCCACGCCCATCATTTTCCCCCTTCCCAGGCGCGCCAGCGACAGCGCCGGGGTCAGGCTGCCGCCATCCGGCCAGAGGTAAAGAATCCGTATCTCCGCCTGGGTAAGCCCATGTGGCGTCTCGATAGCAGGCACAAAGCTCATCCGCTGTTGCAGCAGATAGTCTGCGCGCCGCTCCGGCGCAATTGCCTCCAACTGCGCGAGCGTGGGGCCGAACTGGATTCCCTTTCCCGCAAACGAGAAGAGCGGCTTGAGCAGAAGTTCACTGAAGACCACGTCCGGCCCGGAACCGGCGGGAAGGGGCACGCCCGCGGCGGCCAATTCGCCCCGCCCATCTCCCTCAAGAAATTCCTTGAGAAATACCGCCGGAGGCGCCAGTGGATGGCGGACAGGCGGCCGCGAAAGCCAGGGAATCGAGAACTTGCTGATCAGGAAATACCAGTTCGGATGGCCAGCCCACTCCACATCCCAGGCATGGGTCAGGTCAAACGGTAATTGGATATTGCGCACCATCAACTCATCGGCGATGGCCCGGTTGTAGATGCGATGGATCGGCACAAGCCGCCCAGAGGCGTTGCGGTAATGCAGTTTGTTTCCTATCGCTTCCAGGCTGCGTATGTCCACCACCGCAATGCCCACCCGGCGGACGGTCACGGCAAAGTCAGGCCATGTTTTTTGATGCAGCGGATCCAGCTCTGTGAGGACCACATTTTCCGGATCTTGTCCGCCCATTATCGTCTTCGCTAATAACTCAAAATATTCCCCCTTGTCCAAACCGCTGAGAAAACAGCCCAGCGTGCCGGGCAATCCGTAGGCATCGCGATAGGCGGAACACAACTCTGCCTGGTAGCCGTAGACCGAGGGAAAAGCCTGGATCTCGACCAGCCTGGGAACCAGTTGGCCAGCCGGGTCCCGGACCAGGGCAAAGTCGGCAGTGAGAAAGTTCGGGTGGGCAGACTCGCCGGCCACTCGGTAGCCTTCGGGAATGGCGAGGTGTGCCGCGGCCAGGTAAGCCGGGTTGCCGAGGAGAAGCGCTGTGAGCTCCGCGCCGGCCGCCGCCATGGTCTCAATTTGCTCCAGAGGAACAAAAATTGGCGTCTCGGCGATGCGAATGTCAATTTTCGAGCCGCAACGCTGCTCCAGCAGCTCTAACAGTGACGCGTACTGCTCCGGGAGAAATCCCTGGTTGAATTGGGCACGGAGGCTGGGAATCATGGTTTCGACCTCTGGAAAACAGGATAAGATTAGGCGCAAGGCCCTTCAAAACCCTAGATATACCCATGGCTCACCCGGCAAAAAAGACCATGAATCCAGCTGCCGGTGAACCATCATATCCCGGCTGGCAGGCCGCTTGTCCACCCCTGGGAACGGGCGTCCGCCGCGTAGTAATACGTCAGAAACGGGACAGAATTGCCCGGAAATTGACTAGTTTGGTCAGACCAATACCTTCGTTCTCACCAAAAATCACACATTTGGTTACTTTTGTGGTAGCCTCTCTGACCATTTTGGGTTACTCTTGCGGTGCAAAGTATTTTTCGCACTTAAGGAGCGTACTCTCATGCTTTCAGCTTCAATTACTTTCCGCAGCGTTGTATTCGGTACCACATTGGCAGCGTTCGCAGTTGGCCAGGCTTTTGCTTCTTCACCTATTTTGCCCCTGCCCCCATTTCCTCCGGGAACCGGCAACGTAGCTTCGCCCATTCTGCCCCTGCCTCCGTTTCCTCCGGGAACTGGAAACATCGCAGCTTAGGCTTGGTCACTTTTCTGGTTCCCAACAGGCCGGCAAATGCCGCAATTCATTTGTTGTAGATCGGTCCCGGCCCATTCACTGTTAATCTCGAATTATCCCGTCGATAGCCGGGAGGGAGACTGGCAGTGAGTCTTGACGCCATATTCTGGGTAGCGGGCATTGTCGCCGAGACATCTGTAATCGGCCTGCTTGTCTATAGGCATATCTGGCGTACACTTCCTTTCTTTTTCGTGTACAACGTCTGGATTCTGCTTGGTGGCGCTGCGGGTTACGCGGTCATGCACTTATACCCGGCCGCCTATCTCACAACTTATTTGGCTGAAACTGGCCTGGACTCTGCCCTGCAGTTCTGCGTCCTGGTTGAGCTGACCTGGTCCATCTTCCGCCCGCTCCGGGCTTCCCTGTCACGCCGCACTGTGTGGATATTGGGAATCCTGATCGCAGCAGCCGCTGCGGCAATCTGGCCTTTTGCCGATTCCTCCGCATTTGCCCGCTTCCCTCTGGAGTGGCATCTGCTGGTTCGCCTGCAACAGACGGTCTCCATCCTCAGGGTTCTTTTCTTCCTGCTCCTGGCCGGTTGCAGCCAGCTGCTTTCCATCGGCTGGCGTGATCGCGAGCTGCAGGTTGCCACCGGGCTCGGCTTCTATTCCCTGGTCGGCCTTACGATTACTGTCCTGCATTCTCACCAGGTTGCCGGGCAGCAATACCGCAAACTGGACCAGTTGCTGGTGGCCAGTTTTGTATGTTCAGCGCTCTATTGGGTGGTCTCCTTTGCGCAAAAAGAGGCGGAGCGGCGGGAATTCAGCCCGCAGATGCAGAGTATGCTGCTGGCCGTTGCCGGAGCCGCCCGAACCACCCGGATTGCGTTAGGCGATTCCTCCGCTGGCAACACGCAGAATCGCAAAGAGCCATAAATCCGCTCCAACCAGCCAGGGAGAGATCCTGATCCTCATCGGGATAAGTGGCTGCCAGGCCTGCGGGCGCCCTGCCCCAGGATCCAACCGCTGGAGCCGACTTTTTCGCCTTTTTGCCCATGTTGCCTCGTTTCTGTACACCCGCAAGAATGTCCGCCTCTACTCATCCTGATGAAGAATCCTCCGCTAGTTACTTTAGTGCACATAGCCCTAAGGTACTTTCATATGCAACAAAATGGGGATACTTGCAATTTTTTATGCACAAAAGAACAATTTTCTGTTACTAGTAGGAGGTACGAAAAAAGCGGGCTGGGCGGTTTTGACCGATTCCGTGGTTACCGATTCCCGGCTTGAGGATCACCAATGATTTTAACTGTGCTTCAGGTTGCGGCAATTGCAGGCGTGGCGCTCTACCTTGTCCGGTGGCGCAGCAGCGTGCGGCGCCGCAACAAACAATCATGGGATTCACTACTGGCCCGCTTGCGCCCCGACTGGAGTGCGCGCGAATTGAGCGATCATTTCCTCTGGAAAGAAGGTTTGAGCGCCACTCCTGAAGATGCCTGGCAGCGTATGGAAGGCCCCAAGGGCCTTTGGGTGATGTACCAGAACGCACGCGTGATGATGGAGATGGCTGACTTTGCCTCCAAAAACTCCAACAATGTAGACCGCCTGCTTCTGGAAACCCTGCGCAGCGACGCCATGCAGATTCGAGTCTGCGTGCTCATGGCCTTGGCGCAGTATGCATTCACGCAGGCCAGCGAAGGTGTCCGCATCAACGCCTACCGCGCCGCTGAGATGTATACAGGCATGGCTGCTCGCCTGACGCAGTTGCTCCAGGATCAAGCAGCCGTCATCGTTCCCGATTTTGTAGCCGCAATGTAGACTGGCTTCCTCCTCCATCAAAAACCCCGGCCATGGCCGGGGTTTTTGTTTGCCTGGTGGCGCAAGCCGGCTTCAAACCGGATTGGAAGCAAGAGCGGATGTTATTTCCGGGCGCGAGCGCGAGAGGAATGCCCTGCCGCGGGTTTGTGATTAACTTGGAACGGCAGGCGGAAGGCCCGCTGCGCAGATCGGATTGCAGGGTGCACCCTGCTGCTGGAGGAGTGGAAATGGATCGCAGAAAATTCCTGTCGGGCACCTTGTCAGCGGCGGCGGCAACCTTGTCAACTGCCGTGAAAAGCGAAGGTTCCTCGTCCGGCGGGATGCGGCCGCGGCCCAATGTGCTGCTGCTCATGTCCGACCAGCACAAGCGCAGTTGCATGGGCGCCTATGGCGATCGAGTGGCGATCACTCCAAACCTCGACCGGCTGGCCGCTCAAAGCGTGCGGTTCACGAGCGGCTACTGCAACAATCCGGTCTGCACGCCTTCGCGCGCGTCGCTGATGACGGGGCTTTACAGCCACCATCTTGAAGCGCAGGACAACGCGCTTCCCTACTCGCCGCGTCACCGCACGATTGCCCACCACTTCAATCGCGCCGGGTACTTTACCGGCCTGATCGGCAAGATGCACTGGGTCGATGCGCAGTCGCACGGCTTCGAATACCGCATGGAGTTCAACGACTGGTTTCAGTACCTGGGGCCCAAGACCAGACTCTATGCCGACGAGCTCGGCCGGCCAAACTCCGGCGCGGGACAGCCGGAGATCGACGACCTCTGGCGCGAAGAGGGTGACCCATGGAAGGGGTATCGCGAGAGCGATGACCGCAAAGGTGCCGTCTCCATCGGCCGCGTATCGAAGCTGGAAGAAAAGGATCACTTCGACAACTTTGTCGCGCGCGAGTCGGTGCGCTTCTTGAAGAACTACGGCAAGCAGGATCAGCCCTTCTTCCTGATCTCCTCCTTCCTCAAGCCGCACGATCCCTTCATGCCCGCGCAGCGTTTTGCGGATATGTTTCGCCCCGAGGATATGAAGCTGCCCGACAGTTGGGGCAAGGCCGACCTGAACAACATTCCGGAAGAGGTGCGGCGCTCCATCGAGTTCAACGCCCCCATGCCTGAGGTCAGCGACCCCGTCCAGGCCAAAAAACACATCGCTTTCTACTACGCAAACCTGGCCCAGATGGACGACTGCGTTGGACAGGTGATCAAAGCGGTCGAAGATCTCGATCTCGCTCACGACACCATCATCTGCTACACGTCGGACCACGGCGAGATGCTGGGCGATCTGGGTCTGTGGCAGAAGTTTCAGTTCTACGAAGGATCCTGCGGCGTGCCTCTGATGATCCGCGTGCCGGGCAAACAGGCCAGCATCTGCGGGACTCCGGTGAGCCTGGTCTCCTTTTCCGCAACCATCGCGGAGTTGTGCGGTATTGAACAAATTGCGCCCAATGACGGCGTCAGCTTTGCGGACCTGGTGCGCACGCCCGCATCGCCGCGGCCGCACGGACCTGTCTTTGCCGAGTACAGCCTGAACAACAATCACGCAAAGTATCTGATCCGCGACGGCAACCTGAAGTACACCGATTGGACGAACGACACAGCCGAGCTCTACGACCTGAGTAATGATCCCGGGGAGCTGCACAATCTAGCCCGCGATCCCAGGCACGCCGCCGACGTGGAACGGCTAAAACAAAAACTGTTTGCATGGCACCGGCCTGCGGGTCAGTGAACGTGGGAGATTCCTTATCTATTTATTTTTTGATTTATACGTTGCGGTAATTGCCGTTCTTATCCATAAATGAATGCCCTATTCATAGGAATACCCTGCTGGGTTATCCACCTGCCGGCTAAACCGCTCATTGCACTTGGTGGGATTCTGCGCGCAGTGTGCAAATTTGTACAGAACCCTCGTTTTGCATCCTGCTACTTTCACACAGTCACTCAGTGTCGGCACGCCGCGCTGAGCCACAGCAAATGACGAGCTATGGAAACTGTGTCACCACGGTTGGAAGAGAGGGTACAAATGCGCAATTTCAGGATTGGATTCATGTGCTTGCTAGCGACTCTGCTGGTCGTCCTTGTGGCCGGATGCGGCCAGGAAACAGTAAGCATCCCAGGCGTTGTGTCAGTGACCCCCGCTCAAGGCGCCAGTAGTGTCGTCATTAACACGAACGTCACCGCGACTTTCAGCATGGCGATGAGCTCATCCTCGATTACCACTGCCGGAACCTTTACGCTGGCAGGGCCAGGTGGAGCGGCTGTTGCTGGAGTTGTGACGTATAGCGGCATGACCGCAACGTTCACGCCATCAGCGGTTCTGGCATACGGCACCACCTATACGGCAACGATCACCACGGCGGCTGCGACCCCGGGTGGCGCGGAACTGATAGGTCCCTACGTATGGTCCTTTACAACGGTTGCGCCCGCGCCTCTGGTGGTAACGACGATACCGGCGAATGGAGCCACTAATGTGCCCATCGGCCAGGTGCTGAGCGCCACCTTCAGCCAGACGATGAACCCAAGCACGATCAACACGACAACCTTCACACTGTCGGTGACGGGTGGAGCTGCCGTACTTGGTTCCGTCACGCCCTCAGGCACATACGCTACGTTTACGCCGAGCGCTCCTCTCTTGAACAACACCAGCTACACGGCCACCATCACCACCGGGGCGATGTCTCTGGCGGGCATTCCACTGGCATCCATCCACCAGTGGCAATTCACAACGATTACCGTGACGCCCTTTGTGACATCCGTGACGCCATTGAATCACGCTACGGATGTTCCGGTCGCTCAGGTGCTCAGCACGACGTTCAACGAGGCGATGAACTCTGCCACGCTCAATGCCGCAACCTTCAAACTTACGGGGCCGGGCGGCGTTTCCGTACCTGGAGACGTCGTGCCCTCCGGCTCAGGTGTGACGTTTACACCAAGTCTCCCTCTGGCCGAGAGCAGTTACTATGTTGCCACGATCACAACCGGGGCTGAGGACCTGGCGGGCACCGGACTGGCCACCAATTATGTGTGGTCGTTCAGAACGCTTTCCCCGGCGCTTGCGGTAGTATCGACGATTCCATTGAATACAGCCACTGGCGTGCCCGTGAACCAGTTGATCAGCGCCACCTTCAATGAGCCAATGACCTGCCCGCTTGCCGTGGGAGCGTTTACAGTCACAGGCCCCGGCTTGACCGTCGTCCCCGGAACCATCGGTTGCTCGGGCTCCATCGTGACGTTTACGCCGTCCAGCAACCTTGCATTCAACACCCTGTTTACGGCTACGTTCAGCACCGCAACCCAGGACACTGCGCATTCTTCCCTGACCAGCCCTTACGTGTGGACCTTCTTAACGGTCGCGGCTCCTACCCAGCCAACGGTCATCTCGACTGTGCCGTTGAATCTGGCCACTGGCGTGCCCATCAACCAGGCCGTCACTGCCACCTTCAGTGAGGCAATGGACCCGGCCACCATCAACTCGGCAACCTTTACGCTGACCGTGACGGGCGGGGCTCCGGTAAACGGAGTGATCACCTATGTGCCAGCCGGCTCGACAGCAACGTTCACGCCGGATAGCCCGCTTCTGTACAAAACCAACTACACAGCCACCATCACCACGGGAGCGATGGATCTGAACGACGATGCGGCGGTGGTTCTCTATACCTGGACCTTTACCACCGCCGCGGCCCCGGTGCCCATCCTGCCGACGGTCATTTCGACCATCCCTGTGACTACGCCCGAAGACCTCACCGTGCCGCTCAACCAGGTCATCAGCGCCACGTTCAACGAGGCGATGAACCCTGCCACGATCAACTCAACAACCTTTACGCTGACATACGGTACCGCGCCGGCAGTTGTTGTACCCGGCCTGGTTGCTTACTCGGCGGTTGGCAAGTCGCTGGTGTTTGTACCCACAGCGCCTCTGACGGCCAGCACCGTGTACACGGCCACGATCACCACCGGTGCTCAGGATCTGGCGGGCGATGCACTGGCCAGCAACTACGTCTGGATCTTCCAGACGGGCACGGGTTTACTCACCACCCCGCCGGAACTGGTTTCGGAGGTCCCCGCCAGCGCGGCCATCAACGTGCCCATCAACCAGGCGGTCAGCGCAACCTTCACCGAGGCGATGAATCCACTGACCCTCACTAATGCAACCTTCCAGCTTTATGCAGGCAGTACCGCGACCGGAACTCCAATAGCTGGAGCGATAACTTACGATTCGGTCAACTTCATTGCTACCTTCACGCCCACCAACCCGCTGGCCATCAGCAGCTTCTACACGGCAACCGTGACCAACGGAGCAATGGACCTGGCAGGCAATCCGCTTGGGGTCACCGGGAACCTGCCCGGTCCGCCGGCGAATACCTGGACCTTCAAGACCGGTACCACAGCGAATGTGGCGCCAGTCCTCGGGCCAACCATCGCGCCATTTGGCGGTTTTGCCGGCACCGCAGGAATGACCAACACGGGAACGCTCACGGTCATTCACGGAGATAGCGGGACCACGGCGACTGGTTTCAGTTCCTTTACCGGCTTCCACGACGACACCGTTTTACTGGCGGGCATACCGCAATGCACCTATACGGAAACGGGAAGCGCTATAGGGCTGGTGACTGGAACGATTTACTCGCCTCTGGTTGTCCCGCCCCCGTATCAGTGCCCGCTTGAAGGAACGGCTGCTACCATCGCCGTCGCCGACCAGGCACTGGCGGAAGCTAGCACCGCTTACACCACTCTTCAAGGCATGCCCTCCATCGGCGTTCTGGCAGGGGAGTTAGGCAATCTGACCATTCCCCCTGGCGTCTACAAGAACTCAAGCTCGGTACAGATAACGACCGGGCCTCTCACTCTCGACGCCCAGGGCGATCCCAATGCGTATTGGGTCTTCCAGATCGGATCGACTCTCACCGTGGGCACGGCGGCAACGCCTGCAAGCGTGATTCTGATTAACGGCGCCCAGGCCAAGAATGTCTACTGGGCGGTCGGGAGCGATGTACCGCACCTTAATCAGTCGGGAGGTGGAACATTCGACGGAACCGTCATCTCGTACGGGGCCGCAGGCATCGCGGTTTCGACTGTCGGGAATACCACAATTACAACCATCAACGGCAGACTGATTGGTTTGAATGCGTCGGTCACACTCGTAGACACCGTCATCAATGTGCCTGCCCCGTAAGGGCCTTGGCTGAGACCGCCATCTCAGGGCGGTCTCAGCCATTTTTCAGCCCATACGGTGTTCTGGATGCTCCATTCGCGCCGGGTTCTTGCGGCGATGAAATTGAAAGATGATGGCGACGCGCAGTACGGGAGGCGACAATGAGATCGATTCTAAGGATGACGGCCACAGCGGCATTTGCTGTTTTACTCATATCTGCATTTAACCTCCGTGCGGAGGCAGCGGCAAAGCCGTCAGCCGGTGACGGAAAGGCTGTCGATTCCACTTCCGCATCTGTCGCCGATCCGCTGGCCTGGCTGCCGGATGCCCCCATGCCCCATGCATCGATGGCAGCAGCCATGCCGTATGCAAGAGGCCTTAATACGTTCACTCCCAGGATTGAAGTGTTCCTGGGATACTCCTATCTGCAGGCTGTGCCGGAACTGGCGTTTGGCAACCGGCTGGTATGGCTCAATGGCGGCAGCGCGTCTGTCGCTTTCAACCTGAACCGTTACCTTGGACTGGTTGCCGACGTAGGTGACTACACCAACTCGCAGATGCGATTCCAGGGCGCGTACACGTCGACAGTCAACGTGAACACCGCAAACGCAGCGGTCCTCAGCTATCTCTTCGGTCCGCGCCTGTCTTACCGTAAGTACGACAGGATCACTCCGTTTGCCCAGGTTCTGGCCGGCGGCATTCATGCCAATGCGATCACGCTCACCAATTGCACATTCAGTTGCACACTTCTCCCCAGCGAGAACGCGTTTGCCATGACTGCCGGCGGCGGTCTGGATGTCAGGGTCTACCACCATTTTGCCCTCCGCGTGATTCAAGCCGAATACATGATGACCCGGTTCACGAATTACGACACCGGAGCCGAAGGGACACAGAACGACATGCGCCTCTCGGCCGGAATCGCCTTCCGTTTCGGCGGAAATCCCGTGCCGCAAATTCCCCCGCCCTCGCCGCTGTCTTATTCCTGCTCGGTCACGCCGCCGTCTGTATTCCTGGGTGAACCGCTTGCTGTGTCGGGCACGGCTCTCAATCTGGACCCCGCAAAGACCGCCGTATACACATGGTCTGTCGATGGCGGAACAGTTTCTGGAGTTGGCAGCACGGGAAATATCGACACGACAAATCTTGCGACCGGCAGCTACACGCTCAAAGGCCATGTTACCGAAGGCGACCGAGCCGGCGAGAATGCGGATTGCACTGCGCCCTATGTGGTGAAGGCATTTGAGCCACCGACGGTCAGTTGCTCAGCCACTCCTTCTACCGTGGTGTCCGGCGACTCTTCCACCATCACGGCAATCGGCGCCAGCCCGCAGAATCGTCCCCTCACTTACAGCTATAGCTCCACTTCCAGCACTGTAAGCGGTACGGGCACAACCGCCACTCTGACAACCGGTGGAGCCGCAGCGGGAGCCATCAACGTGACCTGCAACGTTGTCGACGACAAGGGCCAGACTGCTTCCGGCACGACCATGGTGATGGTCACAGTTCCTGCCATCGCCGCAGCGCCGCTGACCAGCAATCTATGCTCCATTCAGTTCGATCGCGACGCTCGCCGGCCCAATCGCGTGGACAACGAAGCGAAGGCCTGCCTGGATGAGGTTGCTCTCAGCTTGCAAGGCAATTCCGATGCGAAGATAGCCCTGGTTGGGAATGCGGCCAGCGGCGAGAAGGGCGGCAAGAAACTCGCGTCTGAGCGCGCAACCAACACCAAGGCTTACCTGGTCAGCGAGAAAGGCATCGATGCGTCCCGGATCACTGTCTACACCGGCACGCAGGATGGAAAGACCGTCTCCACCACGCTGATTCCTGCGGGCGCAACATACGATACCTCGGGCGTTACTCCGGTGGAGTAAAACACAACAGAGCGCATCAGGGCATTGCCGCGCAGCAGTCTCTCCCCCAACCTGAGGCCGCTTCCACGTCGTCGCCGATACAAAAAAAGGACCTGCTCACAGCAGTTCCTCTAGGCGGCGATGAGGAAGCGGCCGTTCTGCATAATCTGCACGGTGACGCGCTCGGTTCCTTCACCGGATTCAAGCCAGATGTTGAAGCCCAGTCCGACCACGTCAATGTGCGTGCCGGAACTCCACGGTGCGCCGGTATGCTCGCCGTAGGGATTGCCGAAAGCGATGTGGATGCCGGGAAACTTCTCGTCCTGAAGAATGTTGCCGATGACGCGCTCCACGCCGAGATTCGTGCCGATGGCAAACTCGCCCACGCGGTCGGAGTTTTCGTCCGTGTGGGTGTAAGCCCAGAAATCGGCTTCGAGCTGCTTGTTCGCGCTGCTGCAACTCACAATGCGATTGGCGGCGATCTCAATGCTGAGCGGAGTGGCCGCCAGCAGCCCGTAGCGCGCGCAGAGCCAGTCGCCCACTACCCCATCCACCACAAAGGTGCCGTTCACCTCGCCGGGTGTGGTAAAGCATTCGCCGCCAGGCAGGTTGCCCCATTTCTCCGCGGAGATGATGCCGGAGGTCTTGAACCACTTGTAGCCCGGGTTCATCTCGGCGGTGATGTCGGTCCCTGCGGCGGTGGTGGCGCGGATGCGCGTCGCGCGGCGCACGCACTCCAGCACTTGTTGCGAGAGGCGGTCCACAAGATCGTAGTCGGCCCGCATGCCCTGGCACATAATCTCCTCGGTGATGTTGACCATGTGTGCGTGGCGCATATGGCGGCGGTTCACAACGTCGGTCATCTGCATGCGCGAGCCGAGTTCGTTGGCCTGCACCTGCACGGCAAAGATGGAGACCTGCGAGGTTTCCATGTCGTCTAGAACTGCGGCAGGCATGACGGCAAGAGGCCGCGGAGCCAGGTTTTCCAGCACAAAGGCGTTCCACCGGCTGCCGAGTGCGGCCAGTTGCGCGGCCAGAGCGGCGGCAATCAGCAGCGTGGCGCGGTCGGTAATGAGCGTGACCTTTTCCGTTGCGCCGATGCGCAGGCAGGTGGTCACGGCTGAACGTGCGCCGGGAATCAGTTCGGCGGGGTAGGCGAGCGAAAGCAGTTGCATTGCGGCTTGGGTCATGCGGTCCGTACGAATCTCCCTCCGCAAACCGCGCTTGCGGCGTGCGTATTCCGTGAGGTTACCGGAAATTGTGCGGGAAGGAAATGGGGATCTTCCCGCGCGGCGCGGAATTTACGATTTCTGAAGCTTCAAAATTAAGAGTTGGCGCAACTGGCATAGGAGGCATTTAGACTGGATGACCGGGGGTGTACGAATGAATTTTGACGAACAGAATCTGGGATTGGAATCGTGGACGCGGCGCAAGTTCATGCAGATGAGCGGGGCGAGCGCGGTGAGCCTGAGCGCACTGAAACTGGCGGATGCGGAGAGCGCACCCCCGCACCACGCCAAGGCGGAGAGCGCAACCGGCCATAAGACCATGGCCGATGTTCCGTTTGAAAAGCGCAATCCGCGCGTCGCCATGATCGGCACCGGGGGACGCGGAACTTCCCTGCTGAAGAATCTGCTGGCCGCCGATGGGCAGGTTGTCACGCTGTGCGACATCGTCGCGGAAAAGGCCGAACATGCCGCCTCGCTGGTCGTGGCCGCGGGCCAGAACAAGCCTGTGCTTTATACCGCCGGGCCGCATGACTTTGAAAAAATGCTGGGCAGAAACGACATCGACCTGGTGATCGTGGCCACACCCTGGAGCTGGCACGCGGAGATGTCCATTGCCGCCATGAAGCACGGCAAAGACGTGGCCATGGAAGTGCCCGGCGTCACCACGCTGGAAGATTGCTGGAAGATTGTGCGCACCTCGGAAGAGACGCGCAAGCACTGCTTGACGCTGGAGAATTGCTGCTACGGCTACAACGAGACGCTGATCCTGCGCATGATCCAGGCAGGCGAGTTCGGCGAGCTGCTTTATGGCGAAGGCGCGTACATTCACGATCTTCGCGAAGAGCTTTTTTCAGGCGCAGGCGAGGGCCTGTGGCGGCGGACCGAGCACACGCTGCGCAACGGCAATCTGTATCCCACGCACGGTCTCGGCCCCGTGGCCAATTACATGGGCATCCAGCGCGGCGACCGTTTCGGTTCCCTGGTTTCCATGAGTTCGCCGCAGCGCGGCCTCGACAAGTACCGCAAGGAGCACCTCAAGCCGGACGATCCGCGCTGGAAGGAGCGCTACATCTGCGGCGACATGAATACAACCCTCATCCAGACCGCGAAGGGGCTCACCATCACAGTGAAACACGCCGTCTCCACGCCGCACCCCTACGACCGCATCAATCTGATTGCCGGAACCAAGGGCCTGTTTCAGGACTATCCGCCGCGCATCTATTTCGACGGCATGAACAAGAAGGAAGAGTTTGGGTCGATCGATGCGTGGAGCCAGTACCAGCATCCGCTGTGGAAGCGGGAAGGCGAGCTGGCGCAGAAGCTGGGCGGCCACGGCGGCATGGATTTCATCATGCTGTACCGCCTGTTGCAGTGCGTGCGCGAGGGGCTGCCGCCGGACATGGATGTCTATGACTCGGCCACGTGGGCGGCAATTGCGCCGCTCAGTGTAACTTCCGTGAGCCGCGGCAGCGCGCCGGTGGAGTTCCCTGACTTTACCGCGGGCAAGTGGAAGCAGCGCAGCATCTCCGCCATCGCCACCCAAGCGTAGTTCGGGCCAGAGTTCGTAGTGTTCCAGGCCTCTCCGCCGCTGCGGACGAGGCCTGGAAAACCCCACATCCTCGGAAACACAAGTTACAATCCCGCGGCAGTTTCCAAAGCCATGTAATCGACCACCGCTTTCAGATCGCCGTGCGTATCTTCAAAGACTTTGAGCTGGCGGTCGGCGCCGCTGCCGGTCGTGAGGATTTTGCGGATGCCGTCAATGGCATCGCGGCTGCCTAACTCATCGACTTCACGATCGATGAGCGCCAGATACTCCTCCATCAGGTCGCGCAGCGGAACTTCCTGCTGCTTGCCGAAATCAATAAGCTTCCCATCCAGCCCATAGCGGACGGCACGGAACTTGTTCTCCATCAACAGCGGCCGCGCGTACTGGCGAAAATCCTGATTGGCTTCGTGCAGGCGGTAGAGATAAGCCGCCGTGGCCTGGATGAGTGCGGCGATGGCCACCGTCTCCTCAGCGCGGAGAGGTATATCGCAGGCACGGACCTCCACCGTATCGAAAAAAGGATGCGGGCGGATGTCCCACCATATCTTCTTCGCGTTATCGATGCAGTTGGTGCGGACCAGCAAACTTACATAGTTCTCAAACTCTGAGTAACTGGCAAAGGCATCGGGAATGCCGGTGCGCGGAAAGTTCTCAAAGACCTTGGCGCGGTAGCCTTTGTAACCGGTGTTCAGCCCCAGCCAGAAGGGCGAGTTGGTGGCCAGCGCCATGATGTGGGGCAAAAAGTAGCGCATCGAATTCATGATGCGGATGGCCGCCTCGCGGTCCTCGATGCCAACGTGGACGTGCAGGCCGAAGATGAGGTTGGCGCGGGCCACCAGTTGCAGGTCCTTGACCACCTGGTGATAGCGCGGGTCGGGATAAATCTCCTGGGTGCGCCAGTCGGCGAAGGGATGAGTGGCGCCGGCCACCAGCACCAGGCCGTGTTCGCGGGCCAGCTTGATCATCTCGCGGCGCAGTTCGTAGATGTCTTCGCGGGCCTCGTCGATGTTGCGGCAGACGCGCGTGCCCACCTCGACCACGGAGGTGTGCATCTCCGCCTTGACGCGCTCCTGCAGGCGCATCTTGCCCTTCTCCAGCATCTCGGTCTGGATGTGGGAGCGCAGGTCGCGCGTCACTGGATCTATGGTTTGGTATTCCTCTTCAATGCCCAGCGAGAAGGATGGCCGCATCGAGACCTCCCGGGAACCGCTTTGCGCCATTGTAGCGGCTGGCGTTGCGGGAGGGTATGCCTTTTCTCAAACGCATTCGGCGTCCGGCGCAACGCCCTGAGAGGTTAACGGTTGCACGATCGTTTGCAGCTATAACCCGGCTGCCGCGCCATTAGTTCAAAAACATCGTCCGGTACAACGTATCGCGCTGCACCGGCTTGAAGCCGGCGTCGCGGATGATGCGGCGCAGCTCTTCTTCCGTGGTGCAGTTACTGGTGCCGGCGGCGCGGACCACATTCTCCTCCAGCATCACCGAACCGACATCGTTGCCGCCGAAGTGAAGGCCTAACTCCAGGACCTTCAATCCCTGTGTGACCCAACTGGCCTGCACGTTCTCGATGTTATCCAGATAGAGCCTTGAGATCGCCAGGACCTTCAGGTATTCGACACTCGTCGCTTCTTCCCAGCCGCGGCCGCCGAGTGCGGTGTTTCCGGGCTGGAAGCTCCAGGGAATAAAAGCCGTAAAGCCACCGGTCTCTTCCTGCAGGCGGCGCACCACCTCGAAGTGGTTGATCCGCTGCTCAAAGGTCTCGCCCACGCCGAACATCATGGTGGCCGTGGTCCTCATGCCCAACTGATGCGCGGTGCGATGGACGTTGACCCAGTCCTCGGTCGAACACTTGATGCGGGCAATACGGCGGCGAACGTCGTCGTCCAGAATCTCGGCGCCGCCGCCGGGAATGGAGTCCAGGCCCGCGTCGCGCAGGCGGATGATCGTTTCGCGCAGGCTCAGATCGGAGTACTTGGCAATGGCCAGTACCTCCGAGGCAGTCAGGCAGTGCAGCCAGATCTGCGGAAAGCGCTGCTTGATGCCTGAAAAAAGCCGCTCGAACCAGTCGATCTTCAGGTCGGGATGGATGCCGCCCTGCATCAGGACGCCGGTGCCGCCCATTTCCAGCGTTTCAGCGATCTTGTCGTAGATAACACTGAAATCCAGGATGTAGCCCTCTTCCGAACGGGGCCCCTGCAGCGGCCGGTAAAACGCGCAGAAGGTACAGTACTCGGTGCAGAAGTTGGTGTAGTTGATGTTGCGATCGATGATGTAGGTGACGACGCACTCGGGGTGCAGGCGGCGGCGCACGGCATCGGCCTCAAAGCCCAGGCCGATCAGGTCGGGGGAGTGAAAGTGGTCGAGAGCCTGTTGGCGGGTCAGCGGCATGGTTCGATTTTATCAATTCGTGTGATCTGGCGCATAGTTGCGTCCTGCGCAGGGGGGCTATGATCCAGCGCAACTGCAATCCTTAGCCATCGAGGGGGAATTTATGGGTTCAAAAACGTCTCGCCGTGACTTTCTATCCGCCGGTCTTTCTGCCGGATTGACGCTTCCCGTTCTGGGCGCGGGCTCCCGCATGGGGTTTGGTCAGGCAAACGCCGGTGCCGCCGGTTCCGCCGTCAAACTCGACTACAGAACCCTGGGCCGCACCGGGTTGAAGGTGACCACGGTGGGCTTCGGATGCATGATCACGTCGGACGCCAGCGTGGTTACGCGCGCCGCCGATCTGGGCATCAACTACTTCGATACCGCCCGCAGCTATCAGCACGGGAACAATGAGCGCATGGTGGGTGCCGCCCTCGGCGTCAAGCGGAAGCAGATTGTGCTCTCCACCAAGACCCACGCTCCCGACAAGGCGGGCATGATGGCCGAGTTGGACGAGAGCCTGAAGCAGCTGAATACAGACTACGTGGACATCTGGTATCTGCATGCGCGCAGCAAGGCAGACGACATCACAGACGACATGATCGAAGCGCAGCAGGTGGCCAAGAAACAGGGCAAAATCCGCTTTGCCGGCGTCAGCACACACAGCGGCCAGCAGCAGTTGCTGCCCTGGATGGCGCAGAAGGGCGTCTTTGACGTGGCGCTGGTGGCCTACAACTTTTCCATGGACCCGGGCATGACCCAGGCAATCGCGACGGTGGCCAAGGCGGGCATCGGCGTGGTGGGCATGAAGGTGATGGCGGGCGGCTCGCACAACCGGCCCGGCACTCCTCTGGCCGGGAAGATGACCCAGCCGGGCGCCATGCTGTCGGCGCTCAAGTGGGTGGTCAACCAGCCCAATATCACCACCACCATTCCCAGCATGACGGATATGGATCAGTTGGACGAGAACCTGAAGGCCATGGCGGCGCCCCTGACCTCCGGCGACGCGAAGATACTGGCCGCGCACCTGGAAATGATCCGGCCGCTCTATTGCCGCCTGTGCGGCGCGTGCGATGGCGCCTGCCAGAAGGGATTGCCTGTGGCCGACGTGCTGCGCTGCCTCACCTATGCGGAGGGCTACGGCCAGTTCGCGCTGGGACGGGAGAGATTCCTGGAGCTAAGCAAAGAGCAGGTTGCGGTGCGCTGCGGAGACTGCGACTCATGCACGGTCGCGTGCCCGCACGGCGTAAAGGTACAAGACCGGGTAACCCGCGCCCAGGAATTGTTCGCATGAGGGCTGCCGGTTGGGCGCTGACTCTCCTGCTTCTAACCGGGACGGCAGGCGCACAGGAATACCTCAACTGCCATTTCGCTCCGGGCTGGGAAGCGTCCGGAGCGAAGCGCAGCTACACGGCTGATAACCTGTACGAGTACAAGGACGGCGGCGCAGAGGGCTACCTGCAATACGGCTTTGTGCACATGCAGGGCGTTACCTGCGCGTCAGCCGGCAACACGCTGGACATCGACGTCTCCGAGATGAGCGATGCCGACTCGGCCTACGGCATGTTTGCCGCCAACGCCGATCCCGGCCTGCCAATTGCCCGGTTGGGGATGGGCGGCCAGGTGCAAAAGCAGAGCGCCAGTTTTGCCAAGGGCAAGTATTACGCGGAACTGGTGGTAACGGCGGCCAACCCGGACAGTGATCAATCCGACACGCTGAAGGCCTTTGCCTCAGCCATGCTGCATCGGCTCGAAGGCCGGGAGACGCCGCCCGAAGCGCTGTCCTGGTTCATCCAGGAAGTCCTTGGCTCCGTCCAGGTTGTTCCCCAAAGCGTGCTCGGCCTGCGGGAGCTGAAAAGCGGCTACGTGGCCAAGTACAAGCAGGGACAGGCGTTCATCGTGCCGGAGGCCTCGCCGGAGGCGGCTGCCGCGGTGCTGAAGAGCCTGCGGACGCGGTTTGACGGGGCGGCCTCGGCGCAGGTCGGCGACGAAGCCTTTCAGGCGAAAACGCAGTACCTGGGCGGGCTCTGTTTCTTCCGCAAGGGGCGGACGCTGGCCGGATATGCAAATCTGCCCGCGGCCGGGGATGCGGTTGCGCTGGCTCAGAAACTGGCGGCGCGCATCCGGTAAGAGGTTGCGGCGCGGCCGCTCTCACACAGCAGCGACAAACAACCGCTCAGTCCTTCGACTGAGCATGCCGCCTATTCCGCGTAACGCTTCTGGTGCCAGACCCAGGCGGTGCGGATCATGTCGTCCAGATCGTTGTAGCGCGGCTTCCAGCCGAGTTCGCGGATGGCTTTCCGGGAGCTCGCCACCAGCACGGCGGGGTCGCCCGGGCGCCGGGGATGGATTTCCGCCGGAATCGGATGGCCGGTAACGCGGCGCGCGGCTTCAATCACCTGGAGAACGCTGAAACCCTGCCCGTTGCCCAGGTTGTAAATGAGCCGGTCGTGCTTCTCCAGCGCCGCAAGAGCCAGCAGGTGCGCATCGGCCAGGTCGGAGACGTGGATGTAGTCGCGCACGCAGGTCCCGTCCGGGGTGGGGTAATCGTTGCCGTATATGTTGATGGACTTGCGCCGGCCCAGGGCAACGTCCAGAACCAGCGGGATGATGTGAGTTTCAGGGGCGTGAGCCTCGCCGCGGGTGATGCCCTGCGGGCCTTCGGGCGCGCCGGCCACGTTGAAGTAGCGCAGGGAGGCGTAGCGCAGCCCATGGATGCGGTTCAGCCAGGTCAGCATGTGCTCCACCAGAAGCTTCGATTCGCCGTAGGCGTTGGTGGGCAGCAGGCGCGCATCCTCGGGAATCGGTGCCGACTCCGGTTCGCCATAGACAGCCGCGGTGGAAGAGAAAACCAGGCGGCGCGGCCCGTGGGCCAGCATTGCCTCAAGCAGAGAGAGCGTGGAGGCGGTGTTGTTGCGGAAGAACTGCTCGGGGTGGACCATGGACTCGCCGGCCTCGATCAGGGCGGCAAAGTGGAGGACGCCGTCGAAAGGACGGCCTTGATTTTTTGCTGAGATGAAAAGATCTTCCAGCGCCGCGCGGTCTGCCAGCTCGCCTTCCACAAACTCCACTCCAGGCGGCAGCTGATCCCGGCGTCCGTGGCTCAAGTTGTCAAAAACAACGGCCTGATTTCCCGTTTCGGCAAGAAGTCCCGCAACTGTACCACCAATGTACCCGGCACCACCAGTAACCAATATCTTCACAAAAAAGACTGTCCTTTCAAGCACAGATTCGGTAACCTTGAGTCTATTACAATAGGAACAGGTCGGAAGGGTGCGAGCCGGAACAGGCCGCAAGACCACGAGCCATGTGGAGGGTTAAGTTCCTTGGCAGATGGGCAGCGGCTCAAGCAGCATGTGTATGAAGATATTCATGATGCCGTGTAATGAGTTGCTTCTGGCGCCCCTCTATAACCTGTTCTGGGGATGTTCTTCCGTGGATCAGGAATTGAATCTATTGTTGCCGGTTGCCTTGGATACGAAAGCGGAGAAACTGAATGTCCGAGGTCCGTGTGTCTGACTACCCTGGTCGTGCGAAAGATCGAGAACCGTGGACAGGCTGCAGCAGTATAGGATTTTCCGGGCCATCCTCAACGAAAATGGTGATCACAACGGCCTGTATCCCCATAGGGAACCATCAAGGGCAATTGCCACCGGGCCTGCTTGAGGAGCACGGTGCACGACTTGTCCGCCAGACGGGCCGCTCGCCAAGAGATGCGCGGTGCACAACTCTGGAAGCGGTCTGCTTCATCCAACCGATACTGCGCTGTGACGACGGCCGCATGCGAGGAAAGCAAACATGCCGATGAACTACACCCCCGGACGGACCAACTTCGGACCACTTCCCGAGCCCGAAGGCCGACCCGGCTCGTTTTTCACCAGTATGGCGATCAACGGAACGATCCTCGCCCTGATTCTTTACATCGGAGCCACGGCGCGGCATGTGATCGAGCAGAAGTACGAAGAGACGGTGCTGATTATCCCCGACAAGCCGCCGCAGCCGCAGGAAAAGGTGAAAGTGTCTCCGCCGCCCAAGATGCCGCCTCCGCCCAAGCTCGAGGATGTGAATCTGGCGGCTCCCAAGATCAACCTTCCTAAGCCGGAACCCAAGCCGGACGTGAAGCCTATCCAGATGGAAGCCAGGCTGACAGCGCCGGCCATCAAGGAAGCCCGGCCCTCGATCATCCTGGCGCCGCAGCCCAAGGCGGCTCTCACGGCGGCCATGCCGGCCCAGGACAACCGCGTCAAGGCCTCGACGGCGCCGGTGCATTTCGGCCAGACCTTCGGGGCCACGCCCAATCCCAACGCCTCGCGCCCGGCAACGATTGCTGCCATCGGCAACCCTTACGGAGGCATGCAGGGCCCGTCCGTGGCGCCGCACGGCGTGGTTGGTTCGACGGGAATCGGCAATGGGCTCAAGTCAGGCTCGAACTCGGGGGTCGTGGGCAAAGTGGCCTCGGCCGGCATACCGGGCTCGGCCGGCGCCGGAAAAACCGGAACCTATGGCAGGGTGGCGGCGGCTGGCATTCCCGCCATGGCCACAGCCGCGCCGGTCCAGCATCAGGTTCAAGTGCAGGTCGCCACCAACCTGGAGGTGCTATCGAAGCCTCCTGTTCAGTACACCAATGAAGCCAGGCAGTTAAAAGTCCAGGGCGAAGTCATTCTGCGCGTCACCTTCACGGCCACTGGCCAGGTGGTGGTCCAAGGGGTGGTGCACGGACTGGGACACGGCCTGGATGAAGAAGCGCGCCGTGTGGCGCAACAAATCCATTTTCGGCCGGCCACGCGGAACGGCCAGCCGGTGGACTTGACGACCAATATCACCATTACCTTTCAACTGGCGTAGCATAATAGAGCCCACAAGAATAAAGGCTGAGCTTTGCCGCGCGACGCCAGAACAGCATGTGCGGCCAGCGGAAGATTTGGAAGACCTCACCTAGGAGCTTGACATGACGTTGCGGAAGATCCCCCTCACCTTCCTGATCCTTATCCTGGGT
>Ga0316217_10000881_pt1 | contig 40976 bp, 20 predicted proteins | sample 1anoAmetaG_FD_203633 | JGI IMG/M metagenome (GOLD analysis project Ga0316217, IMG submission 203633) | Freshwater microbial communities from Trout Bog Lake, Wisconsin, USA - 1anoA | ecosystem: Environmental > Aquatic > Freshwater > Lake > Hypolimnion/Profundal zone | place: USA: Wisconsin...
AGGCGCCGGAACCTTGCCGATTGCTGGACGTCCCGGCCGTCGCCGCCCGGCTTATGGCCACAGTCGCTCGCGCGGTACACCACGCGCACCAGCGCGGCATCCTGCATCGCGATCTCAAGCCCGGCAAAATTCTGATCGACGCGGCGGGGGAACCGCGGGTGACTGATTTTGGCCTGGCCAAACACCTCGATCAAAGCAGTGAATTGACGCAATCCGATCGGATGATGGGGACGCCGTATTACATGTCGCCGGAGCAAGCCCAAGGCGAGCGAGGGCTCACGACGGCGACGGACGTTTACAGCCTGGGCGCGGTGCTTTACCACTTGGTGACGGGCCAACCGGTGGCGCAGGCCAACACGGCTTGGGAGACGCTGCGGGCGGTGGTCGAGCGGGAGCCGTCCTGGCCTGGCGCGGTCAACACGCGCGTGGATCGAGACTTGGGCACCATTTGCATGAAGTGCCTCGAAAAGGATCCTCAGCGACGTTATGCGTCGGCGGATGCTCTGGCCGAAGACCTCGATCGCTGGTTGCGGGGAGAACCCATCCTGGCCCGGCGCGCCAGCGCGTGGGAACGCGTCCTCAAATGGCGTCGCCGGAAGCCGGTCGTGGCGGCATTGGCGGGAACATTGATCGTGGTGATGGTCGCGGGCGTGGGAGGCATTATTCAGTACGCCCGGCAGGCGAACGCGGAGCGGTTGAAGGAGCAGAAGGCGAGTCAGGCCGCGGTGGAGAGGTTGTGGGCGTCCTACCTGGCCCAGGCCCGAGCTAACCGCTGGAGCCACCGGCCCGGGCAACGGTTCGACAGCCTGACCGCCCTCTCGAATGCGGCCGCGATCCGGCCGACGCTGGAGTTGCGCAACGAGGCCATCGCGGCCATGGCCCTGCCGGACGCTCGCGTCTGTCGGTATTGGTCGTTGGATCCGCCCGTGCCTCTCTTCGCGGGCCTGGTGTTTGACGCGGCGGTCGAACGCTACGCGCGCGCCTATCCTAATGGGCAAATCGCCATCTGCCGGGCCCAGGATGACGCCGAATTATTCCGGTTGCCGGGCTTTGGACCCTGGCGCGAAGCCGGACTCTGTTTTAGCCCGGATGGCCGGTTCCTGGCCGAAAAACATGACGGGCCGAAGACTAATCTCTTTTGTGTTTGGAACCTGGAGCGGCAAGCCTGCGCGCTGGCGCTGCCATGGTCCATGGCGCAATTGCCGTTCGCCTTCACCCCGGACAGCTCGCGGATCGCCGCCGCCCGCGACGAGGCGATTTGCTTCTTTGAACTGGCTTCCGGCCGGGAGGTCGGGCGTCTCCGCGCGCCCTTTGCGCCCGCCCATCTTCGTTTCGATCCCGCGGGCGGTAAGCTCGCTTTGTGCATCGACTCCCAGCCCGACCTGGTGGTGCTCGACGTGACGACGGGAGCGGTACTGCGGAGATTCGCGGCCAATCCAACGGGCTGCGCTTGGAATTATGACGGCAGCCGGCTGGCCTCGGCCTGCGCCGATTCCCAAGTCTATCTTTGGAACGTTGCCAACGGCGCCCTGGAGGCCGCCTTGAAGGGCCACACGGCCGCGGCGATGACTCTGGTGGGCAGCCTGACCAGCGATTTGCTGGCTTCCTCCGGCTGGGATGGGAACACGCGGTTCTGGGACGCCGTCACCGGAGAGCACCTGCTTCGCCTTCCGGGCGATTTGATTTGGTTTAGCCCCCCAAACCGCGGCGACCACCGACTGGGATTCCACGTGGCGAATCATCATGCCGGGATCTGGGAAGTGGCGCCCGCCCGCGAGTGCCTCCGCTGGTCTGCGCCGGGGATCCTGCGCGCCGTTTTTGACGCCACCGGGCAGGTGCTGATTGCCGCCACCCAGCAAGGGATTACTTTCTGGGACGCGGAACGGCGCCGGCGGCTGGAAGATGTGCCGATTGGTCCATGTGGCGCGCTGGCGCGAGCCGCGGATGGAAAGAGTCTGCTGACCGCCGGCGACCGGGGGGTGGAGCGGCGGCGGTTTGACTTTGATCCCATAGGCCGTCGCCTTCGCTTGGGGGCGGTGGAGAGTCTTTGGGGCGAAAAGGTTCCGCTGGCGGCCCTTACCCCCGGCGGACGCGCCCTGGCGGGGGGAACGGGTTCGGAGCTCAGGGTATTGGATCCAGAACGGCCGGGCGATTCACGAACGATCAACGCGGGCTCGGAGGACCTAGGCATTTCGCTCAGCCAGGACGGGAAGCGATCCGTCATTGGCCGGTGGCACGGCCGCGACGTGACGGTCTGGGACCTCGTTCGCGGTCAGCCGGAAATCGTGTTGCCCGCCGCCGAGCCGGCCTGCGGGCAATTCAGTCCGGACGGCCAATATTTGGCGGTGGGTTCATCCGAGGACTACCAGGTCTTCCAGACCAGCTCCTGGCGGCGCGTGTTTCGCCTGCCGCGCGAACGGGTGGAGGGCGGCTTCGGAGTTATGCAGTTCTCGCCCGACAATTCCATGCTGGCGGTAGCGGTCGAACAACTGGGCCAAGTCCGCCTGCTGGCTACCGGCTCCTGGGAGGAGTTGGCCACCCTCGAGGAAGGTCACCCGCTCGGCTTCAGCGCGGATGGAACGAAATTGGCGGTTTACAGCGCGGAAAGGGAGTCGGTCATGATCTGGGACCTCAAGCTGGTCCGCCAACAACTGGCAACCCTGGGCTTGGATTGGGGAGCGCCTCCACACAATTAAAAGCGTGCTATTTCAGGCCGAAGCCTCATGATTAGGGTGATATATGCCTTTTCGCGTATTTGGCCTCGACGCCAACATCCTCAAAGCCGTCCACGAAGCCGGCTACACTGAACCAACGCCCATCCAATCGGCCGCCATCCCGTTGATCCTGTCCGGGCACGATCTGATCGGTATCGCCCAGACCGGCACGGGCAAGACGGCCGCGTTCGTGCTGCCCATCCTGGCCAAGCTCGCCGGGATGAGCCGCGAGGGCGGTCCGCGGAGCATCCGCGCGCTCATCGTGGCTCCCACGCGCGAACTGGTGGCGCAGATCGAAGAGAACGTCCGCGCTTATGCCCGGCATTTGCCCTTGCGCGCCGCCACGATTTATGGCGGCGTGGGCGAAAGGTCGCAGATCGATGCGCTCCGTTCCGGGGTGGATCTGGTGGTGGCCACGCCCGGTCGGCTGCTCGATCTCATGGGGCGGCGGCTCTGCGATTTCTCCAGGCTCAATTTCCTCGTCCTCGACGAAGCCGAGCGGATGCTGGACATGGGGTTCCTGCCGGACATTCGGCGCCTGGTCAAAGCGTTGCCGCAAAAGCGCCAAACCCTGCTCTTTTCCGCGACCCTGTCGCGAGAGATCGAAGCGATCACGCATGACTTTCTCAAGGCGCCCAAGACGGTCCAGATTGGCCGGCGCGCCAACCCGGCGGAGACGGTCACCCAACTGGTCTATGAAGTGCCCAAGCACCTCAAGCCCGGCCTGCTGGCGCACCTGTTGCGCGACCCGAGCATGGACATGGTATTGGTGTTCTCGCGCATGAAACATGGCGCCGACCGCATCGCGCGCAGCCTGGAAGCCGGCGGGGTCCGGACCGCCACTCTCCATTCGAATCGCTCGCAAAGCCAGCGCCTGCGCGCCTTGAAGGATTTCAAGTCCGGCGCCGTGCGCGTGCTGGTGGCGACCGATATCGCGGCCCGCGGCATCGATGTGGATGGGATCTCGCATGTGGTGAACTATGATTTCCCGATGCATTCCGAGGACTACGTTCACCGGATCGGCCGCACGGGTCGCGCTCACGCCGTGGGGGACGCCATTAGCTTTGTGACGCCCGAAGATCTCAGCGCCTTGCGCTCGCTGGAGCGCTTCATCGGCCGCGGGATCGTGCGCAAACGCGCCGAAGGGTTCAACTATGCGGTCGGCGCGCCCGCAGGCGCGCCCCGGGGGCAACGCGAGCGCCCCGGCCAACCGAGTCTAGCCCCCTCCCGGCCGTCCGAGCGACCCTCGCGCGGCCGCTCCGCCGAGCCTCGGGGGTTTCGCGCTCCCTCCAGCGGTCGGGGAAACCGCTGGCGGCATTAAAGACTGTTGGTTCTGAATTAAGTTGTTTGCAGGGTCGCGCCTCCAGAGGTATTATGGAGCGCCCTCCGGAGAAACCGACAATGCCGTAGGCGAGAAAACCATCAGACGAAAGAGTAACATCATGGGCGACAAGTCCCCAAAGTCACTGAATAAACACACCACGCAAAAGCAGACCAAAGCCACCTCGGTCGTGCAGAAGAAGCAACAGGCGGTAGCCGCCAAGCAAGTGGCCGCCAAGAAGCGATAAGCCCGCGCGGTCCCGTCTGCCGCCGGAAAACAAGAGGACGGAAACGCTTCGCCGCGCGGGATGGCTCCGCCGCGGGCGGGAGCGAGCGTGGTTGCCGCGCCTGCGGCGGCCACGTCGCCCAGGCTAGAAGCGCGAGTGGCCCTGGGCCATGTAAATGAGCCCAAAGGCGACCAGCGCGCTCATGACGAGGCCGACGGCCAGCGTGCCAACGATCAGTTTTATCTGCCGGCGCCTTTCAAAGGGATCGCGACTCATGCCGGCGGTTAGGCCTTGGCCCAATGCTGGGGCCGCTTGCGGTTCTTCCCCGTCGGGCGAATCAAGGGGATAAACTCGGGCAGGTCGTAGCCCATTTTGTCCTCCACGATCTCGCGCAGGGCGATGTCGGCTGCCCCGAGATTGCCGGTGTCCAGCACCATCGGCCGGTTGGCGCCTCCGCCGCCGGAGTTCAACTGGCGGACGCGCCGCGAGATCATGTTGATGAGGACGTTCGCGTTGGGGACTTTCTCCAGCGCTTTCTTGACGAGAAGAGCATTCATGTATTTTTGAGAATTCGGTCGAAGGGAATTGCCTCCCTTCTGGCTTAGGGTAGTTAAGCCCGGGCGCCATTGCGCCGGGTACCGTTTTTTCGCGTTCTGGCCGGCGCGGGCGAGGCTGGCTTTGGGCGAAGCGTCCGCTTCGGCAGCGACTTCGAGGGACTCAGTTTGGCGCGCATGGAGATGTTGGCGTTGAGCGCCCGTGAAATAGGGCAGTTCGCCTTGGCCCGCAGCGCCGCATCCACAAAGTCGCATTCCGCCACCTCGGGCACCGCGGCCACTACCTCCAGATCGATTTGCGTCAGCGTCCAACCGGGGGCGATGTCTTCCATGGTGACCGTCGCCGTGGTGTCGATTTGGCGCGGTCGGAAACCGGCCGCCGCCAGTTCGTTGGCCAGCGACAGCGAGAAGCTGCCGGCGTGCGCGGCGGCAATCAGCTCGGATGGATTGGTGCCCCGCCGCCGGCCGCCGCCATCGGCGGCGTGCAAGGCGATCTTCAGGTCGGCATTCGGGGTGACAATGGTCCCTTTGCCGCGCTGACGGGTTCCCAACCAAAGAACTGAGGCCTTCCGGGCAAATGGTTTCATCACCCCCAAAGCATGGTCTCGCCGGGCTGCTTGCGCCAATACTTAGAAACTGCCCTGCCGATACCTTTTGACTATGGGATCCGATCGATGACGCGTTGCCAAGGCCCTGCCCATGGGCTAAAGTTCCGCCCACGTTATGGAACTGCGTCACTTGAAGTATTTCGTGGCGGTGGCGGAAGATCTGAACTTCACCAAGGCCGCCGGCAAGCTGCGTTTAGCGCAGCCTTCCCTCACGCGGCAGATCCATAATTTGGAGGAGGAGATTGGGGTGCGCCTGCTCAACCGTTCCAAGAGTCAGGTGGCCTTGACCGAAGAGGGGCGCGCGTTCCTCGGGGATGCCCGGCGCATCCTGGCCCTGGCGACCGAGAGCGTGCTGGCGGTGCAGCGCCTGAGCCGCGGCGAAACCGGCCAGTTGAACATCGCCTATTTGTCCAATTTCGATTTCGAGTTGCTCCCCGAGACGCTGAAGGCCTTCCGGCAGACCTTGCCGCACGTGGCCCTCAACCTCTTCGACATGACGCCCGCGGAGCAGTTGCGGGCGCTGGAGGCGCGGAAGATCGACGTGGGCTTTGTGGGATTGCGGCCGCCGCCGACCGCCGCCGGTCTCGAGTGGGAGAGCATCGCTCAACTTCGGACGGTGGTGGTGCTGCCGCTTAAACATCCGCTCACCGCTAAGCGCCAGGTGACGCTGGCCGACCTGGAAACGATGTTTTTTGTGGGTATGTCCGAAAAGACGCATCCGGGCTTTCGCGAGTGGCTCAACACCACTTGCCAGCAGGCGGACTTCACCCCCCGCGTGTTGCAGGATGCCGAGGTGGAACCCGCCCTCATGACCTTTGTCGCCGAGGGCTTGGGCGTGACGCTGGCCCGCGAGCATATCAAGAAAATGCCCCACCCTGGCGTCGCGTTTCGGCCCCTGGCCCCGCCCGTTAAGAGTGATTATTGCATCGCCTGGAACCGGCACAACGATTCTCGCGCTTTGCAGCAGTACATTGAAATCGTCAAGGGCTTGGCTGGACACGCCCATTGACCCGCCGAACCCGCCGGGGGCGGCGCATCCGACCGCCGCGCCGAGTCCGTAGCCGGGCCGCGCCTGCCATAGACCGCCAGTCTCAGGACTCCTGAAACCGTGGAAATCAGGTGACACCGGGATTCCCCTCACCCCAGCCCTCTCCCGAGGGAGAGGGAGCAGGATCGTCCGCCCGGAGAAGTCCACCGGCTTTCCAGGTCTGCGAGTTTCTGTGCGGCGGGATCAGGAATCCTGAGTCTTTCGCGCGGCTCAAGTACCGTCGGGGTTTGGAGACGGGGGCCGCCGATCGCGGCGTCCCTCCCTTCCGGATCGGGCGCCTTCAATGCCTCGCGGCGTTGGCCCTTAGGGTTGGCCCGCGCATTCCGTGACCGCGCGCGGAGCGCCGGCGGGAAGGAGGATTCTCGCCAGGACCACGAACCCTACCGCCCCAACTACGCCGAGCCCGGACTCGGTGAAAAACATCCGGCTCGAACCCCATCGATCATGGGCCCAGCCGTCGATGTTCGTCATGTAGTAGATCGGCACGTTCGACAGGGAGGCCAGGGCGTTGTACTTGGTGGCGGCCGCTCCCTTGCCGATGGCCTCGAGCACAAACGCCGTGAAGGCCGCATAAGTAAAACCGGTGGTGAAGGCATAGACGGCGGCCCACAACACAAACATGGCCTCGTTGCGCGGGAGCAGCGCCATGGCGACCCCGCCCGCAGCCTGCAACAGGCCGAACCAAACGTAAGCGTTCTTGCGGTCCATCCGGTCGCAGAACCAGCCGCCGATGAGGCACCCGGCTGCTGAAATGACTCCGCCTAACAGGCCGGTAATGAGCGCGACGGTGTTGGCCGAGGCGGACCACTCGCCGGCCACGGCCGGCAACGGCGCCGCGCCCGAGCCGATCGGCAGGAAGCATAGGATGAGGGCCAGCGCCCCTTGAGGCTTGCGCAGCAACTGCCAAAGATCCTTCAACGTGGCCGCGAAGCTCGCGACCCAGGCCGGTTTTCCGGAAAGGCGGACCGGCGCCGGCACTCCCGCCAACGCCAGGCTGCACAGCAAGCACAGTCCGCCGACGATGCAACTGGCTATCCAGGGCGAGTGCAACCGCTCGACCAGAAACAAGCCCAGCCCGCCGCCGATCCCATTGCCCCCCAGATTACCCGCCGAGAACCAGCCCCCGGCTCGTCCCTTCAGCTCCTCGGGCGTGCCGTGGGCCAGCAGGCTCTCGACCGACATGCCGAGGAAAGTGGTCGTCAAACTAGTCAGGAACACCACCACCGACAACGCCGCCAGGCCCGTCTTGGTCGCCGGGAAAAACCCCATCGCCGCGATCCCGATCGCGCAAGGCGCTCCGGCTAGGAGGTACCACTGCTTTTGGCTGAGCGTCACGTCGATGATGGGCGCCCAAAAGAACTTCCAGGTATGCGGCAAGACGCTGAGCGCAACCAACGCCGCGATCGGACCTACGGCAACGCCCGCCGCTTTGAGCTGGTAGGCCAGGGTCACGGAGGCATATCCCGACACCACGCCAAACGGGATGATCAGGATCATGAACAGCCAGGGGTGAACGCGGCGGGAATTCATGCGCCCGGCTCCCGAGGAATGAGGCTACCGAGCCAAGGGGATGGCCCGTCGGCCTTCGGCCGGGCGCCCGCCGGGGCCAAGGCCGCCTCGGGTTGGGTTTCGAATTTCATTTCAAGATGCGGATTGCTAATTAATAAGGTCAATGGCCTTTGTGGTTCAAGAAAAAACATGCGGTCCCGATCCCTCGGAACGGGATGCCGCCGGCTGGTAGTTTAAGCTTGATTGACGCGGGTTTTGGCGATTCAATTCCACTGTGGCCGCGTCGCGCATTTTCATTTGCTATCGTCGCGAGACCGGCGCCGAGGCGGCGCGGGTAGTTCGTGAAGCTTTGCGCCAGCGGGGGCTGCCGGTCTTCATGGACGTTGAAGACCTCAGGAGCGGGCAATACACCCGGATCCTCACCTCCCAGATCGAGGAGTGTTCCGATTTTATCCTGGTGCTCACCCAGGGATCGCTCGACCGCTGCGGGCAGCCGGGAGACTGGGTGACGCGCGAGATCGCGGAGGCGCTCCGGCTGGGAAAGAACATCGTCCCGCTCTGTTTCGAGGAATTGGCCTGGCCGGAGCCCTTGCCCGCCGAGATTGCCCCGCTCCGCGAATTCCAGGTCTGCAAATACTCGCGCGAATACCACCGCGCCAGCATCGAACGGCTCATTCAATGTCTTGAGGCTCGGCCCCGCTGGACCTGGCCCGTAGCGCGGTCAGGCCGGGTCGCGGCCCTGCTGGCCGTGGTCGGCGCCCTCGCCCTCGGGGGCTATTACCTTGTCCCGGCGCTTAAATCGAAGCTCATCCCGCCCTCCGGCGTTTTCTCGCAACCGTTCCTCCTCCAGTGGGCCCAGGGAACCAATGAGCCGATGGAATGGGGTGAGGTGGGATTGCAGCTTACTATCGACAAGAATTTTTCAGGCGGGCCGGTGCAGCCCGACGGCCGCGTCAATGTGGAATTGCCGGCGAAAGCGCGGGGCAAGCCCGCCTCGGTCAGCCTGTCATCCGAGGAATGGTTGCTGCTCAGCGGGCGCGATATCCGCAGTCTCGACGCCCGAACGCATTACCTCAAGGTCGAACACAAACCCTTTACTGTGCAAGGTTCGGTGAAAAATGCCGACCACCTGCCTATCAAGAACGTTGAGATCACCCTGTCGAGCGCGGGTCTCAGCACCCACACCGATTCCGACGGCGAATTCGCTTTTTCTCTTCCCGGTTCGTCGTGGCGTCCCAGGATGGAACTGCTAGCGACCAACCTCGAGTGGATATCGGCCACGGTCGAAATCCCCAGGGGCACCAACCTCGTGTTAAGTCCGATTCTCTTGCGGGAAGCGCCGCCTTTCACCCAGGATGTGGTGCTTTCAGGGCCGGCCAACGCAAGTGAAATGACGGACCTTTCGCGGGGGGGCGCGCGCCTGGTGTTGACGAACGGAGACCTCAAACTCGAGAAGCGGTCGATGATCACCCAAGGCAAGGCGCAATTTACCGACCTGGCCCCTTCGCTGCTCGGGGCTTGGGCTGGGGTCATTTTGAGATCGGAAGGGTGGCAGTTAAAAGAGGGACAGGGGCGTTTGTCTTTTTCCACTCAGCCGGTGCAATTGAAGGTGGAAAGGAAAGGAAAACGGATCTCCGGACGGGTCGTCGATTTTGAGGCCGGCAAGCCGGTGGCGGACGCGCTGGTTTCGGTAGGGGACGTTTCCACCAATTCCAACGCCGAGGGAGCGTTCGATTTGTTCGTTCCGAAGGCGCCGCTGGGGGCTTCGTTCTCTGTGTCGGCGTCCAAAGAAGATTGGACCACCACTACTCTGACGAACGCGGATATCACTCGCCCTTTGGAGATCCGCCTGCGGAGGCCGGAGCCCTTTGGGCAGGTGCTGGGGCTCGATTTGGATAACGGAGGCCCGGCGAGCGTCCTGGAGGGCGCGACCTTGCAACTGACCGCGAGCGCCATTACCTGGAAAGCCAGCGTGGACAAGGAGGGCCAGGCGCAATTCTTGTCCCTACCCCGCAGCTTGCTCAACCAGACGGGCATCGTGGCTTTTGCCGACGAGGGCTGGAGGCTCAAGCCGGGCGAGGAACGCCTCCGGCTTACCACCAACCCCGCCGTATTGACCGTGGAGCAAACCGGTGTCAAGGTCACGGGTCGGGTCTTGGACGGCGATGGCCTGGGGGTCAATGGCGCGTCGGTTTCCATCGAAGGCCGGTCCGCCGCCACCGACGCCCAGGGCGCCTTCCGAGTGTTTCTCCCGGGAATGCCGCCGCCCGCGCGGTGGCAGGTAACGGTGACTAACGCGGGTTGGCAGTCCACTAATTTTACCACCGCTCCTTTGGCGGGATCGCTCGAGATTCCCCTGACTCGGGCGCCGTCACTAAACCCCCTCCCGTTGGAAACGAAGCCCGTGGCGGAGACACCTACGCCTTCGCCAACGGTCGAAAAGGCTGAGTCTGAACTTAAGGCTGGCACCGCCGCCAGTCCCCAGAGCGCGAACGCGGCGCTGGATTATGGCGCTTACCTGCTCAACCACGAGCGTCCTTCCGAGGCCTTCGGGCCCTTTACTCAAGCGAAGGACCTCGCCCTCCGCCAAGGCCAGCGGGACGCCCAAGCAGCGGCGCTGAATGGTCTGGGCCTGGTCTATGACCGCCTAAACCGGCCCCGGGAGGCCCTGGACGCGTTTGGCGCGGCCGTTTCCCTATTCCGCGACCTCGCGAAGACGGATTCGAAGGAACAGCAAAATCTGGCCACCTCCTTGTGGAACCGCGGCGAGGTTTACCGGAGCGTTAAGGAGTTTCGCGCCGCGCTGGCGGATGACCAGGAAGCGCTCAAAGTCCTCCGCGGGCTGCCGCATCCCGATCGCGCGGTCCAGGCCGAGATTGCCAGGACCGAGGCCTCCATTGGCTGGGCGGAATTCAACCTGACCGACCGGACCGGGGCCTTGGTCGCTTTCGAAGCGGCGATGACAGATTTTCGCGCCGCCGGCGCCGAGGACCCGCAATCGCCAGCGCGCCTAAAATTCGCGGGCGCGCTCAATCGATACGCTATCTACACGGCGGCTGGTTCCGACCCCAGCCGGGCGGGCGCGCTTTACGAGCAGGCGATCGCTGGCTACAAAGATGCCGCCCGCGTGGGGAACGCGCCAGCCGTGGAAGAAGAGATGGCCGCCACGCTTAAGAACGCCGGCATCTACTACTTCGACGCCGGTGACATGGAGAAAGCCCGAGAGCGATACCGCGAGGCTTTGGCCGGCTTCAAAGCACTTGCCAAGAAGGAGCGGAAGCGATTCGCCCCCCAGGTAGCGGAAACCCAGACCAGTCTCGCCGCGGCGCTCGCCGAGCTAAAGGACGACTCCGGCGCGCGGCAACTCTTCAATGAGGCGATTGAACTCAGCCAACAACTTGCCCAGGACGGTTCGCCAGCGGGCCAGGAAACCTACGCGAATGCGCTCTTCGGCCGCGCCAGGTTTCTCAATAACCAGGGTCAAGAGGATGCGGCGCGCGCCGATTATGAACAGTCCGCAAATCTCTACCAGGATCTCCTGCGGAGTGGTTCGACCAACGACTTTGCCTTGCGGTTGTGCAATTATGCCGTCTTCCTCCAGCAGCATCCGCGCGAACCGCGCGACCGGGACATCCGGGCCGCGGAGCAGGCCTACCGGGCGGCGATGAAGATCTATAATGGCCGGGGTGACGACGCTGGCCTAGCCGCCACTTGCAAGGACCTGGGCGTCTTATTCTACAACGCGGAAAACCTGAACGCGACAAGCACAAACTACGCCGCCGCCGTGGAAGTGGCTAATCGCCTTTGGAAAAAAAACCGGCTGGCATCGGACGGCGCCAGATTGTGCGGCTACTATCTGGACGTTGCCGGGCTCGACCTGGATTTTTTTGACGACCATCCAGATCAGGCTGGGTATCGTAAGCGCGCTCATGAAGCGCTCGCCGCCGCTCAAGATCTTAAGAAAAAGCTATCCAGCTCGCCGGCTATCGACCTGTCGCCATTGCAGCGGCGGGTGGATGATTTAAAGAACCGGCTCGACGGCAAGTCTCCCTGAAACTTGGATGGTATGGGCGCGAGAACTGATCCGATTTCCGCCACTGAAGCTCCCTCGGTCGATGCTTTGCGCGAGCGGTTGGCTTCGGGCTCCCGCGTCTCGGTGGAATTGCTGCAGAGCGACTGGCAGCAATGCCGAAACCTGTCGCGCTGCCCACCCGATGTCCATCTGGCGCTCGGCGAGCAAATCCTCAAGCGCGGCGAGCCCATCTTGGGTTATGACATCCTGTCCCGAGGTCTCGGCGTCTTGGACACCCAGGGGAATCGGACCCCTGCGGAGAATGAGCTGCGGCTGCGCCTGATGCAACAATCGGCGTTGGCCTTGGCGCAGAGCGGGGCTGCGGCGCGGGCCGGCCATCTCCTGGCTCAGCTTTGCGAGGAAGGTCAGGACACGCCGGAAACCCTGGGGTTGCTCGGCCGGGTCCATAAAGATCTGGCCCGGAAAGCGTCCACCGAGGTCGAGCGCAGGGAACAGTTGCGCGAGGCATTATGCCATTATCGCCAGGGCTTCGAGCAAAGCGATAGCCTCTATAAAGCCTCCCGGGCGGCAAAAATCGCTGAGGCGGCCTATTACTGCGGGATCAACGCCGCGGCCGTTCATGTCTTGCTTGGGGATCTGCCGACGGCCCGGGTGATCGCAGCGCGGGTGCGGGAGATCTGCGAGGCCCAGCTCCCGCCGGCGGGCCGGGGCCGCGCGCCCGCCAATTACTGGCTGCTCGCCACTCTGGGGGAAGCCGAATTGATCTGCGGGAAGCGGGAAGCGGCGCGTCTGTGGTATCGGGCCGCGGTTAAAGCCGGCCGGGGGAATTGGCGGGAACTCAGTTCCACGCGCCGCCAGGCCCGGTTGTTGATAAATTGCCTGGGGCAGGAGACGGCCCCGTGGGAGGCGCTGTTTCGCAAGGAATCGGTCGTCGTCTTTGGATCGTCGGACTGGGACGGCGCGGCGGCGATTGCGACTGCGGACAGGGCGGCGGAGATCCGCCGTGCCTTGAGTCGGCGCATGACCGAATTGGGCGTCATCGCCGGCTACATTGGCGCGGTCTCTCCCGCAGACTTGCTTTTTGGCGAGGCGCTCGTCAGGCGCGGGGCCGAGGCCCATATCGTGCTGCCTTATGACCGGGAGCTCTGCCGGCAGGTCTTTGCCGCCCACCCCGGCTGGCAGCGACGCTTCGACGCGCTGCTCTCTCGCGCCACTTCGATCACGGAAGACGCCGAGCGCAGTTGCCTGGATGAAAGCGTGAACCTGAGGTTTGCCGGGCTGCGCGCTTACGGTTTGGGGTGGCTGCGGGCTCGACGCTTGGACGTGGAACTCCACCGTTGGGGAGTGGAAGCCCGACCCGCCAGCGCGGCGCGCAAAGGTTTTTTGTTGCGGCATTGGAATCGGTTGGGCTGTTCGTGGGAGTTGGTTGGCGGCGAGCTTTCCTTAGTGGTCTGCGGGAGGCGCAAACGCGCTTCGCGCCCGCCCCGTTCGATGCTGCTCGCGCCGGGAGCGCATGAAATCCTGGCGATGCTCTTCGCGGATATCAAGGGTTACAGCCGGCTCAATGATGTCGCTCTGTTTCGCTTCAACCAGGCCTTTGTCCCGGCGCTGGCGCGCCTATTGGCCCCGTTCCGAGAACGCATCCTCGCGCGCCGCACGTCGGGCGATGGCATCTTCCTGGTCCTGCCCGACGTCGAAGCGGCGGCGGACGTGGCCTTTGCCCTGCGCGATATGGTGGCGCGCACCGCTTGGGACAAAGCCGGGTTGCCGGCGCACCTGGGCATTCGCATCTCGCTCGACGCCGGGCCCGTTTATACGGTCGGAGATGCCATGACGGACCAGCCGGATGTGTGCGGAACTTACGTAAACCGGGCAGCGCGGATCGAGCCGATCACCCCGCCCAATGAAGTGTACGCCAGCGAGACCTTTACCTCCCTTTACGTGGCCGCGGGCGGGGAGGCGTTCACGTTTGATTATGTTGGCCAAACCCAACTCCCCAAAGGCTTTGGCCTGGCGCCGCTGTATTGCCTGAACCAGAACCGGGCGCCGTGAGCGCCCGCTCACCGAGGAGTTTCGGCGGCGCGCGGCGCATCTGCGAACGGACCCGGCGGCATTGCGCGGGTTTCCACCGGCGTCTTTGAAATCCGGTAGCCCAGCGCCAGGATGGCTTTGAGCGTGCCCAGGGCGGCCCGCCGGTCGTAGTCCTTCTCACTTTCGGGCAGGGCGGCGTAAGGGATGAGGCACGGATGTTTCTTGGTCCGATCGTCGCGCTCGCTGCCGTGGCTCCAGCCCTCCTTGAGGCGCTGTTGGGCCCAAACCTCGTGGGCATTCTCCGCCAGGCGTTCGGTGAGCGCGGCCAATTCCGGCGGAAGCTCCACGGCGGATATATCGATCGGCTGGCGCGTATCGTTCATCATGTGACCGCTCGTTATCTTGGCGTGGATGCGCCCAAGAGCCAAGGTTTTCTTGCGAGCGAAGAGATGGTGGGCGCCAGCCGGAGCGCTTCCGCCGCCGAAACACGGCTTTACTCCAGGGCGCCGCCATCCTTCGACGGGCCGCCACGCAACGCCTGCACAGGAGCCGCCAGCGCTGTCGAAGCGGAAAAACGTGCGGCGCCGCCGCTGGAGAGTATAATGACTGCTGGTCATGCGTTTCGGACAACTCTTATTGCCCTCCAACCTGTGTCTCTCGCCGCTGGCGGGTTACACCAACCTGCCCTTTCGCCTGGTGTTGCGCGAGTTGGGCGGCCTCGGCCTGGCCACGACGGATCTCGTCAACGCCCGTTCCCTGGTGGAGCAGCGCCGCGCCGCCCTGAAGCTCATCGAGACCCGGCCCGCCGATCAGCCGCTGGCCGTGCAATTGTTTGGCTCCGTGCCCGAGGAGATGCGCGACGCCGCGGTCTGGCTCGAAGCGGCCGGGGTCGCCTCGGTGGACATCAACATGGGCTGCCCGGTGCGCAAGGTCTGCCGCGTCGGGGGCGGCTCGGCCATGATGACGGAACTCGGGAAGACCAGCCGACTGGTCGCCGGCATGGTCAACGCCGTGAGAATTCCGATCACCGCCAAGATGCGCCTGGGATGGGACGACGACAACCTCACGGCGCCCGAGCTGGCGCGCGCGCTCGAAGACGCCGGGATCGCCGCTGTTTTTGTTCACGGCCGCACTCGCGAGCAGGGCTTCTCCGGCGCCGTCAATCTCGCCGGCATCCGCGCCGTGGTCCAGGCGGTCAACGCCATTCCCGTCATCGGCAACGGCGATATCACCACGCCGCAGGCCGCCCGGCGGATGATCGACGACACCGGCTGCGCGGGCATCAGCATCGGCCGCGGGGCGTTTTACAATCCCTGGATTTTCCACCACACCCGCCATTACCTGGCCACGGGAGAACTGCTGACGGAGCCGTCATTTGATGAACGAATCCGCGTCCTCCGCCGGCACCTCGAGTTGATGATCGAGGTGTTCACCGAAGCCCATGGCTGCCGGATGTTCCGCAAAGTGGCCCCGTGGTACGCCAAACGCTTTGGCCCCGCCAACGAATTCACACGGCACGTGGTCCAGATCTCGAGTCTGGCTGACTTTAACACCGTACTGGACCGCTATGTCCTCTGGCGCCATCAGTTTCTCGACGAGCGGGGCGAACTCAAACCCAAATTCCGCCCCGCGCCGTTGGTGGCCTCCTTCATGCAGCCCCCGGGCGTCGCGTCCCGCGAACACATCCCGGTCCCTAAAGGACCCGTCGAGGCCTGGTGAAGGAACCGCCCCGGGACGATCGCATCCCCGCCATGCCATTTTGGGGGCTTAATGCAGCCCAGCTCCCGCCCGGACCCGAACAGTTCTTCCTGGACAATTTCTCGGGGAGATTTCATCGTGCGGGATGCGTTTGGCTTATTTTCGCGGACGATCTCTTCTCTGCCTGGCGTGGATAATCGGGTCGGTTTTCGGGACGCGCTGGACGAACTGCCACGGGGCCGATGCCGCGGCGACGAAACCAGTCCTTGTGGTCGCGACGGACCATACGAATGGGATTTATGCCGTGGGCGAACCGATTGTGTGGCGCGTGGAGACGGGGAACATTGGGGCGTTTTCCGAAGCTCGTTACAACCTCAAACAAGGCGGGCAAACGGTGTTGCGCGAGGGGAAACTGGCTTTGAACAACTCGATCGAAGAGGTGGCGGCGAAGCTTTCCGAGCCGGGTACGCTGCTTTTGGAGGTCAAGGCGACCGATTCGCAAGGCAAGACGACCCGCGCGCTGGGCGGCGCCATTGTCGCCCCGGGCCAAATTCCCGTGTCAGCCCCCCGGCCGGAGGATTTTGACGCCTTCTGGCAATCCAAGCTTGAGGAGTTGGGGAAGGCGCCCGCCAATCCCTCGCTCACTCCGGGGGAAAGCGGGAAGGACAACGTTGATTACTGGCAACTCTCGATGGATAACATTCGCGGGGCGCATATTCGGGGTCAACTGGCGCGGCCCAAGGGCGGCGAGAAGCGTCCCGCCATGCTCATCGTCCAGTGGGCGGGGGTGTACGGGTTGGCCAAAGCGTGGGTGACCGATCCCGCGGCCGCAGGTTGGCTGGCGCTCAACATCAACGCCCACGACTTGCCCATCGACCAAACCGCGGAGTTCTACAAGGATCAGTTCGAGGGACCGCTCAAAGAATATTGGAAGGCGGGCAACGACGACCGGGACAAGAGCTATTTCCTGCGCATGTATTTGTCCGCCTACCGCGCGGCCCAGTACTTGACCGAGCGGCCGGATTGGGACGGCAAAACCCTCCTGGTCACCGGCGCGAGCCAGGGCGGGCTGCAGACGCTCATGCTCGCGGGGTTGCATCCGAAGATTACCGCGGCGATTGCCTGCGTGCCCGCGGGATGCGACGAGACCGGCCCCAAGGTGGGGCGCAGTCCCGGGTGGCCGGGCTGGTATTGGAACACGCAGGGCAAGGACGCGGCCAAAGTGATCGAGGCGGGCCGCTATTATGACGTCGTCAACTTCGCTCAAAACGTCAAATGCCCGGTGTTGGTAGGCGTCGGCCTCATTGATGAGACCTGCCCGGCGGCCGGCATCCTGGCGGCGGTTAACCAAATGAAAGGTCCGAAAGAGGTCGTCTTTTTGCCCAAAGGCGATCACCAGGGAACCGATAATTCCCACGCGGCGTTCAACGCGCGCGCGCGGGCCTGGAAGGAAGCCCTTTTGAGCGGCGCGTCCGTCCCTCCCAAATAGGGTTAAGGGCCTTCGGGCGAGGATTATTCCCCGCCGAGCGCGAGTGGACGGGACCGCGGAACGCGGCGCGGGTCGCTTGTCGGCGCCGCAAAGCTGGCGCGTTCGTGACCGCGCTCGGATTCCAAAGGACTCAAGGCAGGGTAAGCGCGCCTTTTCCAGCGCCGGACATGTTCCCGGTGAGAACGAAAGTCTGACTTTGGTAAACACCCTCGCCCATTGCCGGTGACATTTTAAAGGACTTGGTTTCCGTATAAGCGCCTGTAGCGCTCTTGGAAAGGGTGTCTGTGGTCGTACCGGTTATTATCCCGCTCATATAGAATTTGAATCCGGCGTTTCCGGTTACACGGCTGTCGTCGTAATTGATTCGAAGCACATTGGACACCACTCTCGAGGGATTACTGAGGCCGGTACTGTCTTTCTGTTTGCCGCTGATAATGAAATTCCCATAGTCTCCATAACTTATGGATATGATGTTCGTAACATCCACCAGCAGGTTGTTATTCTTGTCCAGAACCTGAAAATCGCCGTTGTCATTCCCCCGGCTGCTAATTATCGCCACTAGTTTCGCGCCCGCGGGAAAGGTCGTTGCGTTATATTTTCCGGCCGCATTCTCATCGAGCGCCAAATTCTTAAGTATGTCCTTCGTGACAAAACTGTGTTTGGTCGGCGACGCATACTTGGTGACGGCGCCATCGTCGGTGGAACTGCCTTGCACCGAAACGCTCCCGCTGAGCGCAAGGACGCAGGTCACTTGGGCTTGGAGGTTGCCAAGCGTGGTGGATAATAATGCCAGCGCGGCAGCGCCGGTAATAGTTCTGATGGTGCTTTTCATATTGATTCCAGTGGTTTGTTTTGCGCGTTGCTTAATTGCCGCGCCGGAGGGAAGGCAGTCATGCGGTTAATGGAAACTTGGTGTATGAGCCCAATTACCACGTGTTAATTATGGTCAGGTGCGGATGATTATGTCAATGGCTAAATTGCGCTCCGCGCTCAGATCTGGCGCTCCCGCGCGGGCTACGGCCCCACCACCAATCGGAAAAAGCGTTGCGTCGAGACCGTGACCACGTTGGTCGCCGTCAGCGCGCCGCCCGTGCCGGAGATGACGCTCCCCAACGCCGTCCAATTCGCGTCCGCGAGGCTGTTCTTGTATTCGACCCGGTAGGTTTGGTTGATGGAACTCGGCCACGACAGCACCAAGCCATTGTTCGAGAGCGCAATCTCGAGCGGCAACGGGGCGGCGGCCGGTTGAGCGGTGGCCGAGAAACTCAGGTTGTCAATGGCCAGGCCCTGCGCCTTTCCGGTCGCGTCGGCCATTTCCCAAACCAGCCAAAGCGCGGCGCCGGGCGGCCAACTGGCGATGGGGTAGTTCGCCACCCCGAGGCGCGTTTGGTTTGTTTCTTGGGCGCCCTCCACCGCCACCCCGCCCGCGTCCGTCGATGCGCTCGGAAAGGCCGTGGTCAGCGCGGGCAAATAGGCGGTGGCATTGGTGGTGAGCGTATTGGTACCCGTCGGATCGAGGTAATAAGAAACGGTCAGCGTCTTGGCCTTGTCCGATTGCCGCCAGAGTTCGCCGGTGAACTGAAGGTTGATGTAGTTGAGCGTCGCGGCGCTCGTGTTCAAAAATCGCGCGCCCATGAAGGTGCTTCCGGTGGAGCTGGTAGCCAGCAAGCCGAGCGCCCGATTCGAACTGCCGGGCTCGCCGAAGCTGACCTGGCCTCCGGCTGTCTGATCGCCGTCGCCGGCGCCAAAGCGGCTGAAGACAGCGGAGCCGCCGTACCAACCCGCCAGCGCGGGACGTCCCAGCCCGCCGGCGCCTCCGCTCGCCACCGGCTGCGCGGCGAAATCGAAAGGATTCGCCAAGGAATAGGTCATCCCGTTGATGGCGACGGGATTGGCGGTATTGACCGAGACAGGGCCGGGGTCCGGCAGGGTATCGAAGTTTTGTCGATACACAGATCCAGGCGCGCTGTAAGCGATGAAGGAAGGGCCGCCGAAACCGCCGACGGAGTTGCCCATACCCGGGCTGGGATAGTAGAACTCCTCGCGGGCGAAGCTCTGCCCATCCGGCAGCGAGCCATAGGAGTCGTCCGGGGCCACCTGGGCGTAATCGACATAATCCAACACTTGGGCCATGCCGTCGTAGAAACGGCTCAAGGCCAGCGACCCGCTACCCGGCGCCAGGGTGAAGCCCGCATGCGGTTCGGCGGGAGTGGACAGGTTGGTCTGGCCGTCGGCGAACACGAGCAAGAACTGGCCGGCGTTGATCACGGCATCAGAGGGGAACGGCCACTGCGCCAGGTTCGTGTAGTTGTTGGCGAGGTAAAGGCCATTGAGGGAGACTGGGTTGGCGCTGGGGTTGTAAAGCTCGACCCAGGGGGCGTGATCGCCGGCGCTATTGGTAATCCCGGTGATATTCTCGGCCTGCAGCTCATTGAGCCAGAGCGGCGGGAAGGGCGGGAGCGCTTGCGCCACGCTGTTGACGGCTCCGGGCGTGGCCTGGGCCAGGAGGGCGCGCGCCGGGGCGGGGTTGATCACCACTGGGGTGAGAGAAGAAGCCAGGCGCGCTTCGAGCGGACCCCCGTTGGTGGTCTGCAAGTACCAAAAGACCAACGAATAGCTTTGCCCAAAGGTCAAGGGCGGATTGATTACCTGGTAGATCGCGTTGCCGCTGCCGGTCCCGGCCGCCGTAGCGACCAAATGCAGACTGGAGCTGCCGGAATGGTAATATTGTGCGCTCAAACTGGATTGGGCGAAGTTGTCCGTCAGGTTCCAGACCCCCGCCAGGGGCGATTCGAAGTCGCCGTCCGCCAGGACGTTCTGACCCGTCCCATCGAGCAACTGAACATCGTCAATGTAAATGTCTCCCGCCGATTGGAGGTAGAAGTAAAGGGTGGAGGAGGTGGAGGCGAAGGTGGCGGAGACCTGGACCCATCGCGGAGCGGCGTAGGCGTTGGGGGTCACCGCGGTCCAGTTGCCCGCGCGCCAGTTGTCCTGGTTGGGGTCGATCAGTTGCAGCGCTCCTCCCTGTCCGTCGGCCGCGGACGGCCACGGCGGCGCGGGCGAATAACGGACTTGCGCCACAGCGAGGTCCGGACTGCCGCCGGTCCCCGGCCGCACCAGCGAAAGCAGCGCGCCCGCGGTCGGCAGCGGCGTGGAGAACGTGTCAAATACCAGGCTAAGAATCCCGTAAGCCGCCGCGTAAGCCACGCGGTCGGCCGCGAGCACCAGGTATTGTCCAGGCCGGATCATCGCCCCGGCGGGGAAAGTGTAATGGAGTCCGTCCATACGCCAGCCCGACAGATCGAACGTGTTGGTCGCGGAAGGATTGTATAATTCCAAATAGCTGGTGTTCGCGGCGCTTGGATTAAACATAATCTCATTGATGGCCACTTGTCCCTGAGGCGAAGGCTGAGTTCCCGGTACCATCGCCGTGGTCGTGGCGGAGGCGCCGGGCAGGGGTTGGCCGCGCGCGTCGGTTCCCGTAATGCTAATCGTATTGGCGCCGGGCGGCAGCGGTACCGTGGCGGTCCAACCCGTGACGCTCGGCCAGGCGACCGGCCAGGGCGTTCCGTTGAAGAAAAGGGTTTTCACCCCAATGGGCGCCGTGCCGGTGATGGTGGCGACATTGTTGTTCACCGAGATGGACCGCACGGCAAAACCGACGTTGTTGACGCCTTGGCTGGCAATCGCCGCCAGCAAGGAACTATTCATCGCGCCGATCCAGTTTTTCAGCCCCGCGGCGCCGGGCTCCACTACCATCAGGCCATTGTAGGAATTATTGGCCAAGCCGTTTTCGACAAACGCGGCATACTTGGCATCGAGCACGGGATTGACCGCGGCATTGTTCATCGCGAGCTGGGCGACATCTTGCAGTCCGCGCAGATAAGCGCGGCGGTACGGCGGATAATTTTGGAAGGTGGACATCACCGGGTCCGCCGAACCTGCGGCAAAGAGCTGGCCGCCATCAGGCCCCCAGGAGCCGCTGCTTCCCAGGCTGATGTTCCAGTCCCATTTCAGCGCGGTCCACTTGCCCAGCGTCGGCTTGTAATCATACATGTTCCACTGGTTTTCGGTGAAGAAGGAATCCCAATCCCCGGTGGCGTGCTCCATCGCCGAATAACGGAGCCATTCCTCGGTGTCCACGAGCGCCTCCATTTGCGCGTAATAGGCCGCGTTGCCGGTCGGCAAGTTGGCCGCGTTGATCAGCGCGTAGAGGGCGCTGTAGTCATTGGCCGATTCCGGGTACTGCCGAATCCACCAATCCCACCGGTAACGCGCGAGTTTGAACTGGTTGGCCGCGCCATTGACGGTGGTGGTGAATTTGCCTAGCACGCTAAAGGATTCATTGACAAAATCCATGTAACCGTCCGATTGCTGGGCAACGTCGCCCTCAAACCACGAATGATGCTTATAGAGGACGCCGCCGCTATCGTTCGGCCAATACTCTTTGAGCATTTCGCCGTCGGGAGTTTGCGCGTCTTCCATGAGCGGGCCGTGGCGATTCCCGTTGACGTAATAGACATAGTAGCGCCGGTTTTGAGCCGGCAATCCGATCTGTTGGGCCATCCAAAAACAAGCCTGTTCGCGCTGCAAGGTGTTGTCATCCAGCGGGTTGTTGCCTGGCACATGCTGCTTGTTCAGGGAGGTAACCCCGAAGAGAAGATCATCGTCCGGGACAATCCAATGCATCCCCCCGATCGCGGTGACCGGAGAGCCCAGGTTTTGGTGGTAGGGACTGCCCGCGTACCGGGCGGCGCAATCATAAATGATCCGTCCCCCGCCATCGATCCAGGTGCCATCATGGACCTCGTGAGACACGCCGCCGACGGACGCCCAGCGTTGGGCCCAATTCTGCGTCAAAAACAAATGGTGATGGCTAAAACTGCCCGTGGGGATTGGATCGCCAAAAGCGACCACGCACTCGCGCGGCGCCCCGGCATTGTTCCGCAGGTCCGTCGGAAAGAGGTTCGTCACCCCGAGGTTGTCGCGCGCCTGCACGAGGAAAGCCACCACCGTTCCGGCGCTTTGGGCGGGAATGGTGGCGCTGAAAAGCCCATCCCCCGCCACCGCGTCTCCGCCACTGCCATTGTCCCCCATGGGGACGCGAACATAATTCGGTTTCGCGTTTACTCCCGTGTCGATCCGGTACAATAGGGTAGGCTGGATGCCGTTGAAATCGTGAAAGCGCGCGGTCACCACGACCGGTTGGTTGGCAGCGGGCAAGGGCGGCGCATGTTTCACCTCATAAATGGCCGGCCCGGCGCTCGGCGCCAAGCGGCTATTCGGCAGGCCTGGAGTGCCCAGGTTGGCCGGCACCGGCATCCTGCCGGTCACCTCCAGCCAATTGCCACGCAAGCGCAGCAGGACCTCCGGCCAACCCCGAAGCCAGCGCGCCTTGAGGCGGAGGGTAGCGGTCTGACCTTGGCCCAGCGTGGTCTGGCTGAGCGCGCCCTGGGCGGAGTCGGCCAGGGTCCATACGCCGTCGCTAGAGCGCAAATGCAAGCACTGAGAACTTTGGTAACCGCCCAACCCGCTCGCCGTCTCCAGGCTCGATCGCATGTGATCTCCTTGCAGCATCCAGCCGGTCAGACCCGACTCGAAGCCGCCGTTCGAAATAATATTGGCGCCATTGGTCCCGCCCGGGCGAACCTCGATATTGTCCACGAGGCATTCCCCGATATCCAGCAAACCCAATTGAACGTAATCGATGGCGCTGCCGTAATTCGCTCCGTTGTCCAGGATCCCAGTGAATTCGAGGTTGGTCCAAGCCGACTTCATCGTTTCGTCGCTATCGCCCCAGTTGTAGGCCAGGCGATGGTTGGAATGGGGATCGCGCAATTCCAGGCTGCTCCCGCCGCCATGAGCCCATTGGCCCCAACGGCCTCCCACGTCGTAGGTCACCTCGTCCTCAACGACAAAGATTTGATTGGTCGCCGGACCGGACGCGCCGTTAACGGTCAGCGATTGCGGCATAGCCAGCGCCACACGCTCGCCGTGGTGGGAGAGCTTGCCGCCAAAATTCCCGAGCGTGTTCGCCGAGTTGAGATTGGGGTACTTGGCCATGAGATTTGTTGCGTTGCGGGCGATGACCAAGTAGCCGCCTGGCGCGAGGGTCGCGGTGTTCGGGAAGATAAAACTGACGCCGGAAGCGAACTGCCAGCCCGCAAGGCTCAGCGTGTTGGAGCCCCGATTGTAGAGCTCGATATATTGGTCGTCATCGTTGCCACTGATCGGATCGTACATCAACTCGTTGATAACCATGTCCCCCACCAGCACCTGGCTGTTATTGGTCCCCGGCGTGCTTGCCGTCAGCGGGTAGAAGTCTCTGCCACCGTCAGGCCAGCGCCCCAAAGACACGCCATCGGCCTGGGCTTCATATTGGACGGCATCCAGGATGCGGCTCCCGTCCGGGTTGCGGAAATAGATCGTGGCGCCCGCCCCGTTCAGTGAGAACCCGAGCTGGGTTTGATCCACGGAAAGAAAGCCGCGCGGAGGGATCAGGCTCCCCGGCGGGAGAACGCATTTGTTGGTGGCGGGATCGTCGGTGAGGACGCAGCCCGAGACATCGTTCGTCTGGTTACTGTGGTTGTAAAGTTCGACAAACTGAGGCGCGGCCGGGCTCTCGGAATGGGCGAGCAGCTCATTGAGGAAGACATTGCGCAAGGGACTTGGGTGGAACGCCTCGGGACCGCCCGGCGAACCGCCCGCGAGGTCGCTGATATCCCAGGCGCGCGGATCTGCTTCGCCATAGGTCGGCTTGGCCAGCACTATGGAATGTCCCGTGCCATCGGCCGACACCGGCCACGGATACGCGTTGGAGTACGGGATGTTGAGCAACCCCGCCCCGCGCGCATCCAACAATTGGAGCGCGTCGGCCTTCTTGAGGCTGCCCGACCAGGGGCCCATCGCGTTCGCGATGCCATACACCGTCTGGAGAGACTGGGGCGAGGCGGCCACGACCAGGAATCCACCCCCTGGCAGCACGGTCCCCGCCGGGAACCTGTAACTCATGCTGCCCGAGACTATCTGGTAACCGCTAATATCCTGGAACCATGGATTCGTGTTATAAACCTCCACAAACTCCAGGTTATTGGTATCGGCGCGCGGCGCGGGCTTATACATGATTTCGGAAATCACGATGGGCGTGCGGCGGCTGCAGACGCCCAGCGGCTCATTCGGACTGAGTTGGGTCAAGCTCAGGCCATTGGTCACCGGGATCAGATCGCGGAACTCGGCCGTGGTGGACAGCGCGGCGTTACGGCTGCTGACGGCCAAACCAAAGAAAACCGTGTTCGGCAGGGCAATCGTCGCGGAGCCCAAGAGCGCCCAGGCCGCGCCATCATAGCCGGCATAGGCCGTAAAGGCGTTGCCCACCCGTCGCAGGCGCAGCCAGGTGTTCGGGGTGTTCGGCGGGAAACTGCCGGAGTTGATCGCCAGGCTATTCGCCGGGTCGCGCATGCAGAAGAACGAACCGGCGATGGAGGCGGTGGTCAATGCCGCGGCGAAGCGGCTGCCCGGGTCCAGGGTCTCGCGCGCCATCAAACCGGCCTTGGCCCAGGCATCCGAAAGACCCAGCCCGGGGACGCGCGCCGCCCGGTCGAAATCGCCCGTCACCATCTGGTAACTGAACCCAAACTGGTCCGCGATCCCGCCCACGTCGCTTCCCGAGCTCGTGGCATTAACGCCGTTTCCGGCCATGACGAGCCCTACGGCGCCTGTGGGGTTGCCGATGCTCACCGGGGCGAACGGCAACGCGGTGAAAGAGACCGTCGTATTGGCGGCGATGGTATTCGGCAAGCTCGCTCGGTCTCGGACCCCGTTGATGACCACTGTATAGTTGCTGCCATAAACCAGAGGCGCTGTCGTCAACGTCACCAGCTCATTGTTCGTCGATAGGGTCGCGCTCAGGACGGGCAGACCGTTGGTGAAGACGTAGTTCGCCGGGTTCGCGCCAGTGGCCAGCTCTACCGGTTTCGAATAAAAGATCTGCGCGTTGGTCATCCCCGAGTTGATCGCTCGAACCACGTTAGGCGGTACCGTATCGGAGATAACCGTCAAAGCGATCGGCGGACTGGTCACCGCGCCCGCCGCATTGGACACCACACAGGCGTAAACCTGGCCGTTATTGGCCGCAATGCTCACATTAGCGACCGTGTAGGCGGGCTGGAGGGCGTTCGCCCCGGCCAGTTTAGCTCCTTGCAGGAGCCACTGGTAAGTCACCGGACCATGGTTGGTGACCAACACCGAAAGCGGCGCGTCCTGTCCCTCGACCACCGTCAAATTCGGAGTGTGCTGGTAGATCCCCGGGCTCGCGGTCGTTCCATCGAAAGGAATAATCACCGTGCCGTTGGGACTAACGGCGGTCATCGGCTCTTCAAACAGCAGGTTGGGCAACTGCCAGCGGACGGTCAGATTGTCCCCTCCATTGCCTTGCTGCATGATCGCCTCGACATAATAGCGCCGCCCCGCCTGAAGCGGGATGGGCGCGCTCTGCTGGTTGGACTCAACCGTCCATTGCCGCGCGTCCGTCCAACCGTTCACCCAGGCGGTCGGGACGCGGTTGGCCGGGGTTTCGTCGGTGCTCACGAACAATTCGGAGGCATCGTCGCTGGCAATCCAGAAGACATAATTGCCGTTGAGGGGCGGCACCACGAAACCACGCACCCGCTGGCCGTAATAATTCATCCCGCTATTAATTTCAGTCTCGAAGTTGGTGAAAATCGCGGTGTAGGCCGAGGCGGGAGTGTTCGGCCAATTGGGGTTGTAGGCGGTGTTCGTCAGCATGGCCAGCGTGTTCCCGATGTTCTGGTTCAAGTTGATCCACTTCTGCCGATACAAACCGAAGACCGGGTCGGATTGGCCCATCAAGCATGCTCCCGAACCGGTCCAGATCCACGCCGCCAGGACCGCTATGCCGAGCCAGGAATAAGGGCGGACTCTTGGTTTAGCCTTCGCCTCCGAAGGGACGGCAACTTGGTGCGTGACAATTAGCGACATAGGGTGGTTCATGCTTTGCGCGGCAGGAGGGCGACTGCTGGTTTCCTGGAGGCCTTCAATTCTCAACATTATTCAGACGTGGCTGCTCCGCCCAGTGAAGCAGAGCCTATGCCTCATGTAAACTGTGCGCTGCGACGCACAGCCCCCAGCAAGGGCTGGATCAAGCGCCGAGGATGGTAGGGCGAGCTCGCCCCCGGATCCTCCCCCTTGCCCCTTTGGTGAGGAGCGGGGGGCGTTGGCGGGCGAGTTGGGGTTCTGCCACCCCTGCGGGGTGGAGAGGGTTTTTTCGTCGGTGATCCGGTGGTATCGCTGCGCTCAACCACCGGCTACCGGCTGGCATCGCGCCGCGATGCGAGGTGAGGAGGGTTCCGGGCGCGGGGCTTCCGCCTTCGCCCAGCCTACGGCGGACAAGCCGCTGAACCACCGGCTACCGGCGGCGTCGCGCCGCGATGCGGGGCTGAAGAGGGCGCCGGAAGTGGCGCGGCGCCAGACGAACTCGTAGATGCGGTCGGCGAGGGAGTCGGCTTCGGAGAACGCGGGCCTTTCCCGATGCCGGTTGCGTCCCGTTTCCCGACGCTACTGTTCCGTTTTGAGCCAGGCTTCGTGCTCCCCCGGAGCGAGGACGCGGGGATTACCTTCATCGAGACGCCCGTTTGGTCTCACCCACGGCGCCCGCCGCGGCGGCATCCTTGGTGTCGGTACAGAAATTGCTTTTCAATAGCAAATCAGCGGACGAGCCGCTCATTTTGGACGCCAACCGTGGGGCGGACCTCCGACCCCTTAGGTGGAGCCGAAGTCTCCGCCAACCGGCAGTCCAGAGGGCGGCTCCACTTCAGCATAGCGAAAATCGCCGCCGGACGAGATGCCGCTGGAGATGAAAGGCAGACACTGTGGACTTGTATAAAGAAAGAGGCAGGAACCGGTTGGTCGGAGCCGGCGGCACGCCCGGCGGGATTGGGCTCTTCCTGCTGGGTTTCGCTATGGCCTGCGCCGGCGGTTGGCTCGTCACCAATCAGGTGATGGTTTCGAGCGAGTATTTCACCTCGGGATTCTTGGTGCCGCTGGTCAACTACCGAATGAACTCCTTCGGGCTCTCCCTCGTACCGTTTGTTTTTGGCATCGGCTTCCTCTTTTTTGACGGCAAGTCGGCGGTCGGTTGGCTGCTCACGATTGCCTCGTTGGTGTTCATCCTGGCGGGGATCCTGGTGAGCCTGCGCATCTATTTTCAGCCGACTTCCCTGTTCAATACTCTCATCATGCTGACGCTTCTTTTCGGCGGTTTGGGTCTGGTTTTCCGTTCGTTGAAGGCCGTTCCAGCAGCCGCCCGGGAAGATCCCTCCAACCCCAACCACGATCAGCCAACCCCTTGATTCCCGGCTGGAAAACGCGCTTTGCCAAAGCGTCTGAATCTGCTTTGATGCGCGCATGACAAAGGCCAGCTTATCGGCAATCGCGGCTTATAGCGATCGGATGTTGCGGATTGCGGACGTGCAGGATTACGACCGGGCCGCAAACGGATTGCAAGTGGAGAACCTGGGCGTGGTCAGCCGCCTCGCCGCCGCGGTGGACGCGACGCTGGCGACAGTGAAATTGGCCGTCGCGGACGGGGCCGATCTGCTCCTGGTTCATCACGGGCTGTTTTGGAACCCGGCGCATCCCTGGACCGGCAAGCGTTACGAACTGCTCCGGCGCCTGCTGGACCATAATCTGGCGGTCTATAGCTCCCATCTCCCGCTCGACGCCCACCCACGGCTCGGCAACAACGTTAAGCTCTGCGCCGCCCTCGGGTTGAAAACCCTCCGACCTTTTTTCTTCGACCACGGCCAGCCCATCGGTTTCCAAAGCCAAGCCAGGATCCCTCGCGCCGAATTGGCCAAACGGCTCCACGACGCCACCGGGGTACAACCCATCCTCCTGCCCGGCGGACCGGCTCTCTGCCGTCGCATTGGCGTCGTCAGCGGCGGGGCGGGGGAAGAACTGCGCCGCGCCGCCGAGGAAGGGGTTGACACCTTTGTTACCGGCGAAGGGCCGCACTGGACTTACGGACTGGCGGAGGAATTGGGCCTGAATGTGCTCTATGGCGGCCATTATGCCACCGAGACGTTTGGGGTGAAGGCCCTTGGCGCCCACCTCTCCCGCCGGTTCCGCATCCCCTGGCGGTTCATTGATTACCCCACGGGCCTGTAGGAGGCAATCGAGACCACGGCTCGAGGGGGGGACGATGGGTACCGGAGGGCGAGAGGCAGCGGCGTCCGAAGATTCAGGATTCCTGATCCCGCCGCACAGAAACTCGCAGACCTGGAAAGCCGGTGGACCTCTCCGGGCGGACCATCCTGCTCCCTCTCCCTCGGGAGAGGGCTGGGGTGAGGGGAATCTCGGTGTCACCTGATTTCCACGGTTTCAGGAGTCCTGAGATTACTTACGAGGCGATTCCTCGGCCGGCGACACGTCGTCCGGCAGCCGCCACGGCACCTCAAATACACGCACCGGAGCGCTAAACCCCTTAAGCCGGAGAGGCTCGGGTTGCTCGATACAGGTGGCGGCCAGAGCCGGATCATCCCGGGTCACCTGCTCGAAGGTAGCCTCGCTGATGAAAATGCGGCCTCGACCGGAGGCGCCCTCCAGGCGGCTCGCCAGGTTGACGTCCCGCCCGAAAACCGTGTAGCTAAACTGCCGGGTCTGCGCCGAGCCCATCAAGCCGGCTGTGGCTACGCCCGTATTAATGCCGGTGCCTAGCGTCAGGATGGCCTTCATGGGCAGCGGGGGCAGGCCGCCGGCCTGGCGGACCGGGTTTTCCGCCTCACGTCGGGCATTCTCCGCCGCGCGCTCCCGGTTCATCTCGTGAATGGCGCGCTGGGCCCCAATGGCCGCCTGGACGCAGCTCAGGGCGTGCCGAGCATTAGCCGTGGGCGCGCCCCAAAACGCCATCACGCAATCGCCGATGAACTTGTCCAGCGTGCCGTCATTCTTGATGATCGTGTCGGCGACCAGGCCCAGGTAGTCGTTGACCGTGTTCAGGGTCTCGCTGGCCTGCGCGTCGAAACAGGCCTCCGCCTGCGCCGCGGAAAGCCGTTCCAGGACGACCCGATCCGCCGCCCGTTTATGACTGGCGTCGGTAAACTCGGTGAAACCCCTCACATCGGCGAACAGCACGGTGATCTGGCAGCGACTCCCTTCCAGGCCGAGAGTCTTCTTGGCCAGCAACTCGTTGACAATCTTGGGGGACACCATGTTGGAGAAGATCCCGCGGATGCGACGGCGTTCGGCCTGTTCGAAAAGCACCTGGTACACGAGCAGGATGGCGTAGTTGATTAGGGAGGCTCCGAAAATCGGCATGAAGACAGGAAGCCAGTACCGGCTGTTTACGTAAAAAACCATCGCCAGGCAGACGTAGGCCGTCCATAGGAGCACTACCAGGCCCAAGGACTGCAAGGCGCGTAATTTCAGGGTCAGGAATGCCGTCAGCGCGCCCAAGGCGATGGTCAGGGCCAACTCCGCGGCCAGGCCGCAGCGGCGAACAAACCGGCCGGTGATGATGGAGTTGGCTACGTTCCAGTGTTTGCTCACCAACCAGGTGTCCGGTTGCAAGGGCGTGGCCCCGAGATCGTTCAAGTCGTTTCCCACCGCTCGAGAGCCGATCACGGCCAGTTTGCCTTCCCAGAGGTTGCGCAGTTCGTTGGTCCGTCCCTCGCGCCGCAAACGGTCCTGGAGGAGCAATTCTTGCGCGGTCTGCCGGGTGAGAGTCGGGGCGTCCGGCGGCAGCGCCCAGTCCACGTAGAAATAGCCCTGGTCATCCACCGGGATGACCCGTTCGAGACCGTCGGCGCGTCGCAGCGTAATCCGGCCGCGCGGGAGCTCGACTTCCGCCGTCGCAAGGTCGATTTCCAACTCCCGGGCGGCGAGCTGTACGCCCAGGTGCCAGATGCGTTCCTCGGTGAACGGCTTGGCCTTGCGATCCATGCCCGCCGGGAGCGTATCGCCTACCAGATCGGCCAGGTCGAAGTTCCCGTCTTTGTCCAGGGGCACGCGGATGGGAGACGGGTCTTTCTTGTCGGCTTCGGTTCCCCCGAAATGGCGCGGCAGGACCAATACTCCGGGCTCCAGCCGGGCCTCATCCAGATTTACGGCAAAGGTCGGGTCGGCGGCGAGCTTCTCGAAGAGCGGATGCCAATGGCGATAAAGGCGAAAGGCCTTGGCACGGCGCAGGATCCCATCGAAGTCCTTTTGGGTCTGGATATCACCGATAGCCGCGGCGTTGGTGACAAAGAGCGGGGGTCCGGGCTTGTCCGGGGTGACGGCCAGGATGACGTTGCCGGCCCGCGCCAACTGCCCCGCGAAGTACTCGTCGGGCGTAACTTTCCTCCCATCCGCCAATTCCAAGGGAGCGTGGTCGGGGCGCAGTTCGCCAAAGATCACATCGAAGGCGACGGCCTTGGCTCCCTGGGCGGACAACTCCGACACGACCCGGCCATAGACATGGCGCGGCCAGTAAAGCCCGTAGTTGTACCCCAAGGCCGTATTCGTGAGGACAAAGCCGATGGTGCCTTCATCGATGCAAACGAACCCCAGGTTGGTGGCTACCGTCGGGTGGAATCGCGCGGCTTGCCGCGCGCGCATGTCGTAGGTCATCAACTCGGGCCGCTCAAGCACCTCCGGCCGCCACGCTTCGAGGCAACAGACCACGGCGATGACGCCGGCCGCGATCAAAACCGGGATCAGCTTCGGTGATTTCGGCTTCACAGGCCGCAGCTAAACAAAAAAGCCAGGGCAACACAAGGCTGCCCTGGCTTTGAAAAATAAACTTGGCGACGCTTAGTGGCCCGAAGCAGTGGTCACTTGTTCGATTGTCGTTTGATTACCCGAGATGATGGTCACAGTCACGGGCCCGCTGACGCCCATGGAGCCGAGAACGGCGACGATCTGCTGCAAAACGATATCGGAAATCGGCAGCAAGGTGCCGGTGGCGGTATTGAAACTAAAATTGGGCAGAACCGTTTGGGAGATGGTTTGACCAGCCGCGTTCTGGAAGGAGAGGACGGCGGAGCCGCTGCTCATGTTCAATATGCAATTAACCGTGACCTGGCCGTTCTCAATGCCTTCCACCAAGGTCATATCATAAACGGACCCGCGAATGCCAGCGACGCCCTTCGGGTACTTGATCTCGTAGATCGACCCGGCGACCATCTTTTTCACGTTGCCGGTGATGTGGCCTTTACGAAGATCCAACTGGGTCTCTGTCACGGTGCCCATGCCGGTCGGGGTGACCGCCAGCTTGTCGATGCCCAGGGCCGTATCCTGATGGACGCGAACCATGTCAACTTCAGCCATCGGGCGGTGCGACCCGGCGCCAAGGCCGCTGACGCCAACTCCGCTGGCAACCGTGGACAGGGCGACCGGTCGTCCCTCGCCCAAGATAAGGTCCACATAGGAGCTCTCTTTTTGGTCGGTCTGAATCACGGAACCCTCTTTGAGCACGGTATCGCTCTTCAATTCCATCCAATCAGTCCCGTTATTGATCGAATACCGAGCCGTTCCGACAACGCGCACGACTTTGGCAGTCCGCGTGGTGGGTTGGGCACTGACATTATAGGCCATGGCGAGTGTGACCCCGCACACAAGCAAGCTACTCATCCAGCTTCGCGTCATTTTCATAATTGCTCCTGCGTAATCGACTACACGTATTTGTAGGGCATTCTAAGAGTTTAGCGAGGGTTGTCAACTGAATTTCATCACTTTTTTGGCAAGTCTTTTGCCGCGGATCGGGATGCAACCCCCCCGCTGCCCGGCGCGCGAGGCGGTCGCCAACCGTATTCTGAATGGACCCATTTCGCCGAAACCCGGCGAAATTTCCCCCCTTTCACCGGAGCGTTTTTGAAAGGGCGCCGTCTAATAAGATATGAAACGGTGGATTTGGATGATTTTTTCGGCGCTGGTTTTCCTCAACGCGGCTCTCCCCGTCTTTGGGGCGGGCCTCATCATCATCGATGACCGGTGGTGGCCGGGCCCGCTGCCACCCCGCCCGGCGCCTATGCCGTGGCCGCACCCCCAACCCCACGTCTTCGCCCCCCTCGAACTCAATTCCGTCCAGGTGCATGCGAGGATCAACGACCAGGTCGCCGTCACTACGATCGACGAGGAATTCCACAACCCCAATCCCTCTCGCCTGGAGGGCACCTTCGTCTTCCCAGTTCCGAGGGGAGCGCATTTGGACAAATTTGCCATGGAGATCGATGGCCGCCGGGTCGAGGCCGAACTCCTGGGCGCCGACAAAGCTCGCGGCATTTATGAGGACATCGTGCGCAAACTCCGGGACCCGGCGCTCCTTGAGTACGCGGGCCAGGACCTGTTCAAAGTCCGCATCTTTCCCATCGAGCCGAACAGCAACAAACGGATCTCCCTCTCCTACACCGAGTTACTGAAGTCGGAAAACGGGCTGGTCTCCTACCTCCTCCCGCTGAGCACCGGGAAGTTTTCCGCCGCGCCCATCCGGAGCGTGAGCCTCAAGGTCGACCTCGAGAGCCAGCGCCCGCTCAAGTCCATCTACTCCCCCACCCATTCCGTCGACATCAAGCGGCACAGCGCGACCAGCGCTACCGTCGGCTGCGAGACCTCCCAGGCGCGAGGAGATACGGATTTCGCCCTCTATTTCGCCCCCGAGAAGGACGAACTCGGGGTCAACCTGCTCTCCTTCAGGACGGAGGGCGATCCAGGGTACTTCCTATTGCTGGCCACGCCGGGGGTGGAGGTCAAGGAACAGCAAAGGGTCTTCAAAGACATCGCGTTCGTGCTGGACACCTCCGGCTCGATGGCGGGAAAGAAGCTCGAACAGGCCAAGAAGGCCCTCCAATTCTGCGTCGAAAACCTCAACGACAGCGATCGGTTTGAATTGATCCGGTTCTCCACGGAGGTCGAGCCGCTGTTCGATAAACTGGTCGATGCCACCCCTTCAAATCGCTCCAAAGCCGAGGATTTCATTAAAGATCTTCGGCCCATGGGCGGCACGGCTATTGATGACGCATTGAAAAAGGCGCTAGGCCTTCGACCGATGGAGCGGGCAGACGCCACCGGGCCCGCGCGAGAGGATCGGCCCTTCGTCGTGATTTTCCTCACCGACGGCCAGCCAACCATAGGGACGACGGACGAGAACGAGATCCTGGCGGGCGTCAAGCGCGCCTGCGGGGGGCGAATCCGGGTCTTCTCTTTCGGCATCGGTACCGACGTCAATACGCACCTCCTGGACCGGATTACCGAAGTCACGCGCGGCGCCAGCCAATATGTCCTGCCCGAGGAGGACATCGAGATTAAGGTCTCGAATTTCTTCGCGAAAATCAAGGAACCGGCGCTCTCGAACCCCACGCTGCGTTTCACCGGCGAGATTCGAGCTTCGAGACTTTACCCGTCACCCCTGCCAGACCTCTTTAAAGGAGAGCAATTGGTCCTGGTAGGCCGTTACACCGGGTCCGGGGCTTCGGCCGCGGTCATCGAAGGGACGGTCAACGGCGCCCCTCGGAGTTTCTCTACCGACGTCAAGTTCCCCGAAACGGCCTCCGAAAACCCGTTCATTGCCCGTCTATGGGCCACCCGCCGCGTGGGCTACCTGCTCGATGAAATCCGGCTAAACGGTGAGAACTCCGAGTTGAAGGACGAAGCAACCAGCCTGGCTCGCCAATATGGCATCGTCACGCCCTACACCGCCTTCCTAATCCTCGAAGACGAGGCCCGCCGCGAGGTGCCGCCGCCGCTCCGCTCGATGCGTTCCTTCGAACGGGACGCGACAGCGGTGAATGAAGCCGCCGCCTCCTGGCAGCAATTCCGATCCGACCGCTCCGGCGAGGGGGCGGTTGCCGATGCGCGAGGCGGCCTGGCGCTGCGATCCGCCGCCGCCCCGTCCATCGCCTTATCCGATAACAGCGCGGCCTTCGCCCGCCGCTACGGCTTGGCTGGCGCCGCGTCCACCCCCGCGCCGGGCGCTCCTCCCCTTGCGACGCTGGCCCCCACGGATGCGCAACGGGTGGTTCGATACGCGCAACAATCCCGCTTTGTCGCCGGGAAGAGCTTCTTCCAGAATGGGGACCAGTGGATCGACGCGGAGGTTCAGAAGACCCCCGCTAACGCCCCACGCGTCCGCTTGCGATTGGGTTCGGCCGAATACTTCGCATTTGTGGGCGCTCACGCCAGAGCCCTCCCCTGGCTCGCCCTCGGGCAAGATGTTCAGTTCGTGCTCGACAGCACCGTGTATGAAGTCTATGAAACCGAACCGTGAGAGAGCATTAGTAATGAAACGCATCATTATCGGAGGTCTGCTGGCGCTTATGACTCTATCTCTATGGGGCGGGGGACGCGACGCGGAGTGGAAGAAGGTCGATGAGGCCGTTCAAAAGGGGTTGCCCAAGACCGCCATTACCAACCTCGAGGGGATCCTCCAGGGCGCGATGAAGGAGCGCGCGTATCCCGAGGCGGTCAAGGCGCTCGGACGGAAGATCGCCCTCGAAGGGACGATCCAGGGGAACAAGCCGGAGGAGCGGATCACGCGCCTGGAAGCCGAGATCGCGCGCGCGCCCGCCGAGATGGTCCCGGTGCTCGACACGCTCCTCGCCCACTGGTATTGGCAATATTTCCAGCAAAACCGGTGGCGTTTCATGCAGCGCACCGCGACCGCCCAGGCGCCGGGCAAGGACTTCACGACTTGGGACCTGCCGCGGCTCTTCGCGCGTGTTGACGCCCAATTCCGAAAGGGGCTCGCGGCGGAAAAGGTCCTTAAGGCCGCGCCGGTTGGCGTGTGGAGCGACCTCCTGGAGAAGGGCTCCATGTCCGATGCCTACCGGCCAACGCTCTACGATTTCATCGCCTACGAGGCCCTCGCTTTTTATGCTTCGGGCGAGCGCCCCGCTGCCCAGTCCGAAGGGGCCTTCGAACTGCCCGCCGACAGCCCGGTCTTCGGCGCGGCCCGGGACTTTCTCGCTTGGAAACCCGCCGGTGACGCGGCGCCCGCGGCCAAGCCCGATTCCGAAGAGCCCGGTTTTTCCCCCGTCCTTCGGGCCATTGGCCTCTACCAGGACCTCCTCCGTTTCCATCAAAACGATCCCGTCCCCCAGCCGGCCTTCGCCGCCGCCGACCTCGAACGGCTCACCTGGGCTTGGAACATTGCCTTCGGTGAGGAAAAGGACGCGCGCTACAAGACGGCTCTCGAACGCTTCATCGGCCTCTATGGTGACTTGGACATCGCGGCGTTGGCCTACGAACGCCACGCCCGCGCGCTCCAGCGGGAAGGCGACTTGCTTGCCGCCCATCGACTCGCCAAACGCGGCGCGGACCTCTTCCCTAAATCCCCCGGCGGCCAACTGTGCGCCAACTTCCTCGGAGAATTGGAGGCCAAATCCGCCAGCATCGTCACGGAGCGGGTTTGGAATGAGCTAAAGCCCGGGCCTGACGGCGCTCAGCCGACGCGTCCCGCGTTGGAGACGCGCTACCGGAACGTCGATGCCGTCTATTTCAAGGCCATCCCCTATGATTGGGAAGGCGCGGTCCTGACCAACCGCAGCCACCCGGAATACCCTCCGGGGGATCGGCCGCGCGAAATCCTGTCGCGGACTCCCGCCCTCGAATGGTCCGAAAAACTGCCGCCCACCACGGATTACCAGGAAAAGACCTTCTCCTCGCGCCCGCCGGCCGGGCTCAAGCCGGGTTTTTACTTCATCGCCGCCAGCCACGACCCCTCGTTCAGCCAGCGGGAAAACGTGGTATCGATCGCCCCGGTCTGGGTCAGCGACCTGGCCCTGGTAACTCGCCAGCGCGGGCGGGACATCGAAGGATTCGTTCTCGAGGCCGGTTCGGGCGAACCCCTCGCGGGCGTGACGGTCTCGGTCTGGCGCGTGAACAACCGCGGCATCCGCGTGGCCGAGTCGGGGTTGTCCACGGATGAAAACGGCTTCTTCGCCCTGAAGAACCCGGCCGATGGGTCCTACCTGTTCCGAGCGCGCGATAGCCGCGGCCGCGAGTTGGCCACGCCCAGCGATCTGGGGGTTTATGGATGGCTGGGACGGGAGGCGGCGCCGGTTAATTTCCAAACCGTTTTCTTCACCGATCGCGCCCTTTATCGTCCGGGCCAGACCATCCAGTACAAGGGCATTTGCCTTTCGGTGGACCAGGACAAGGACGATTACGCCGTGCTCAAAGGCGAGTCATTGACCGTGGTGTTCCGGGACGCCAACGGCAAGGAGATCGAGCGGCAAAAGCGCCAGGCCAACGATTACGGCTCGTTCGCCGGCAGCTTCACCGCCCCGCGCGACCGGCTGATGGGCATGATGAGTCTCGCCGTCGAAGGACGCGCCCAAGGCGCGGCCAGTTTCAGCGTCGAGGAGTACAAGCGGCCCAAATTCCAGGTAACCCTCGACGCGCCCAAAACGGCGCCTAAGCTCAACGATAAGGTGAGCTTGTTGGGCCGCGCGCTGGCTTACACCGGCGCGGCCATCGACGACGCCCACGTCCGCTACCGAGTGGTCCGCGAGGTGCGAATGCCCTGGTGGTGGAGTTGGCGGGGCGGCGCGTTTCCCGGCGCGGAAAGTCAGGAGATTTCCCACGGCGTCGTTCGCTCCGGGGTGGACGGCTCGTTTCAGCTCGAGTTCACCGCCGCGCCGGATCCGAAGGTCCCGGAGCGAGACGAGCCTTCGTTCTCCTTCTCGATCCACGTCGACGTGACCGACAACGCGGGCGAGACCCGCTCCGCCGAGCGCGAGGTGAATGTCGGCTACACCGCCCTGTCGGCGCAACTGAGCGTCGAGCCGTGGCAGACCGAAGACCACGCGGTCGAAATCAAGCTCGCTGCCCGGACGCTCGATGGCGAACCGCAAGTGGCCGAAGGCAAGGTCCGGCTCTACGAGTTGCAGGCGCCCGCCGGCGTCCAGCGCCCCCCCCTCTCACCCTTGCCGGCGTCGTACGGTCGGGATTTGAACCGCTCGGGCGGCGGAGCCGGAGCGAACCAAGCCGGCCCGGACCTGTCCAATCCAAATAACTGGCCGTTGGGCAAAGTGGTCGGCGAGGCCGGATTCACCACCGACACCAATGGGGCGGCCCAACTCTCCTTTAAGCTGGCGGCGGGCGAGTACCGAGCCGTGGTCGAATCGCAAGATCGCTTCGGCAAACCCGTGACCGGCCGCCTGCCGGTTCAGGTGCTCAAACCGTCCGCGGCCCGGCTGGCGATCCCGGTCCCGTTCCTGCTCGAGGCCCCGAAGTGGGAGGCGCAGCCCGGGGATCAGTTCATGGCGCTCTGGGGAACGGGTTACGACTCCGGGCGAGCCTTCGTCGAGATTGAGCAACGGCGCCAAATGCTCCAGCGCTACTGGACCCAGCCCGGTCAGACCCAGCAACAAATCCGGCTCGCGGTCACCGAGGCCCTGCGCGGCGGGTTCACCCTCCATGTGACGCAAGTGCGCGAGAATCGCGCCTGGCTCGAGTCCCGGCGCGTGGACGTGCCCTGGAAGAACAAGGCGCTCGAACTGAAGTGGGAACATTTCGTTTCCAAGCTCCAGCCCGGCCAGAAGGAAACGTGGTCGCTGGTCATCAAGGCCCCCGCGGCCGGCGGGGGCGCCGAGAAAACCGTCGCCGAGTTGGTCGCCGCCCTTTATGATGAGTCGCTGGACGCCTTTGCCGGGCACAGTTGGCCGGGGGGCTTCAACATTTTTCGGGAGGACTACTCCAGTTACCAACCTCAGTTTGGCAACCTCTCGGAGACGCTGCGGCCCATTCTGGGTGGCTGGGCGCGATCCTATTCTCCCGTCGCGGTCACCTACCGTTCGTTCCCCTTGGATTTGACGGAGAGACTTTGGGGGAACCGATTTGGCGGTCGCTACGCCTACGGCCTGGCTACGCGCGGAATCCAGAATCGGAGGGAATCGCTCAACGAGCCCATGGCCATGGCGTCGGGGATGGTCCAGGCCGCCGCGCCGGCGATGGCGCTCGCCGACCGCTTAGAGGCGGCCGACGGCATGGCCAAGGCCAAGGGGATCGCAGTGGACAAGTCGGAATCCCTGGCGGAGGCGGGGTCGCGTCCCTCGACGGGGCCGAAGCCCGACCTCGGCCAGGTGTCGGCGCGCAAGAATCTCAATGAGACCGCCTTCTTTTTCCCGCAATTGACCTCCGATGCCAATGGGGTGGCGCGCATGACATTTACCATGCCCGAAGCCCTGACCAAGTGGCGGTTCCTCGGGTTCGCCCACGACCGAGCGGTCCGAAGCGGACTGCTCGAGGGCCACGCGGTTACGGCCAAAGACCTCATGGTCCAGCCCAATCCTCCGCGCTTCCTGCGCGAAGAGGATAGCGTTGAGTTTACCGTCAAGATTTCCAACCTCTCGGAAGCGCCCCAGACCGGGACCGCGCGCCTGACCTTCAATGACGCCCTGGCGGACGCCGCCGGCGCGCCTCCCGTCGGCGCGGCCTTCGCCCCGTCCAAGACCGACCGCAGCCTCGGGAACAACGCCCCTGAGCAGTCGTTCACCATCCCCGCCAAGCAATCCCGGGGTTACTCCTGGCGCATCCATGTACCCGACGGTTGTGGTTTCCTGACCTACAAAGCGGTCGCTGCCACCGCCACGCTGTCCGATGGCGAAGAGGGCGCCATCCCGGTCTTGTCGCGCCGGATCCTGGTGACCGAGTCGCTCCCTCTGTCCATTCGCGGTATGGGGACCAAACAGTTTGAATTTACCAAGCTCCTCAAATCCGGCGGTTCCAAGACCCTTCGCCAACAAAGCCTCACGGTCCAGATGGTCTCCAACCCCGCATGGTACGCCGTCCTGGCGCTGCCTTACCTCATGGAGTTCCCTTACGAGTGCTCCGAACAGACGTTCAACCGCCTCTACGCCGACGCCCTGGCCCGGCACATCGCCAACAGCGACCCGAAGATCCGCCGCATTTTCGATCTCTGGAAAAACACCCCGGCCCTGGATAGTCCGCTCGAAAAGAACCAGGACCTCAAGGCCGTGATGATCGACGAAACCCCCTGGCTGCGCCAGGCCCAGGCCGAAAGCCAGGCCCGCCGCAATGTGGGCATCCTCTTCGACGATAACCGGCTGAATACCGAGCTCGCCGCCACCCTGCAAAAACTCTCGGACCTCCAGCTCGCTGATGGTTCCTGGCCCTGGTTCCCCGGCGGCCCGGCCTCGGACTACATTACCCTCTACATCACCACCGGCTTCGGCCGCTTGCGCCACCTGGGCGTGGACGTCAGCGTCGCGCCGGCGGTCCGCTCGCTGACGCATTTGGATGAATGGATGGCCGAACTCTACCGGAGCATTCAAGCCCGGCCCTCTCCCGAGGCCTACGTCCCCTCCTCGACCGCGGCCCTGTACCTCTACGGCCGGAGCTTCTTCCTCAAGGACGTCGCGATTCAGCCGGAACAGAAGCCCGCCGTCGACTTCTTCCTCCAGCAAGCGCGCAAATTCTGGCTCCAGACCAATTGCCGCCAGACCCAGGGCCACCTGGCCATCGCCCTCCAGCGCTTCAACGCCGTGGACGCCCGCGCCGACTCGACGCCCAAAGACATCCTGAAGTCCCTCAAAGAACGCAGCGTCGCCAGCGAAGAAATGGGCAGGTTCTGGCGCGACGCCGAGCTGAGTTGGTGGTGGTACCGCGCGCCGATCGAAACCCAGGCCCTCATGATCGAAGCCTTTGACGAAGTGGCGGCCGACCCTGCCGCCGTCGAGGATTGCCGCGTCTGGCTCCTCAAGCAGAAGCAGACCCAGGATTGGAAGACCACCAAGGCCACCGCCGATGCCGTTTATTCCCTGCTGTTGCGCGGCAAGGACCTTCTCTCCAGCCAGGCCCTGGTCCACGTCAGCCTGGCTGGTCGCGACATTACTCCCGTCGCCGCCCTGCAATCTTCCCCCGCGACGGGCCGGCCGTCCGTGGAACCGGGAACCGGTTTCTACGAAGTCCGCTTCGGCGCCGCCGACATCAAGCCCCAACTCGGCGCGATTACCGTCAAGAAGACCGACGAAGGCGTCGCCTGGGGCGGCGTTCATTGGCAATACCTCGAGGACATGGCCAAAGTCACGCCCTACGAAGGGACGCCCCTCAAGCTCAAGAAGTCGCTCTTCATCAAGACCGCCACCGCTCGCGGCCAGGTCCTCGAACCGGTCAAAGGTCCGGTGAAAGTCGGCGACGAACTTGTGGTGCGGATTGAGTTGCGGGTGGATCGGGACATGGAGTACGTCCACCTCAAGGATCAGCGCGGCAGCGGCGCCGAGCCGGTCAATGTCCTCTCGCGTTACCACTACCAGGATGGCCTCGCCTACTACGAAAGCGCGCGCGACACGGCCAGCCATTTCTTCATCGATTACCTGCCCAAGGGCGCCTATGTGTTCGAGTATTCAACCCGTCTCCAGCTCCGCGGCGAATACCAAACCGGCGTCGCCCAGATCCAATGCATGTACGCCCCCGAATTCAACAGCCATAGCGAGAGCCTCCCGCTGGTGGTGAAGTGACCGCGCTGGGTTCCCCTTTGGCGCCGCGGCGGGGAAACTTCGTCACGAGTTCCTTAAAGCGGTAGTTGCCGAAACATAGCGCTTGCATATTAGGCGGGGTTGGGTGACGGGTAAGCATAGGCAACACTCATCCCCTGGCAATCCTGCCAGGCGCGGGGGTTGCGCGAATGCGGCCGGAGGCGATGCGAGCCTTCCCGCCGGCGTCGGAATGTTCGGGCAAAATCAGTGCTTGTGGTTTGCGCGTTGAAGAGTGGATGGAGTTTGCTGCTGG